>Ga0187892_10000774_pt1 | contig 80283 bp, 83 predicted proteins | sample MA1701073metaG_FD_139345 | JGI IMG/M metagenome (GOLD analysis project Ga0187892, IMG submission 139345) | Bio-ooze microbial communities from a basaltic lava cave in the Kipuka Kanohina Cave System on the Island of Hawaii, USA - MA170107-3 metaG ... | reverse complement strand
TGGAATTTCGCCCAACCCATTTCATGTACTAGGTACCGCATTCGGTTTCTGGCCATATTTTCTCTGTTGCCCATTCTGTCATAGAGCCTCACGGTTGCCATACATGAAGGTAAGACATTTTCCATTGGAGTAAAATCTTCAAGAAGTTCAGCGATGAACGAGGCTGGACCTAGTCCTCCTCCTAGATATATCTTGAAACCTTTTATCTGCTGACCGTTAATTTCTTTTACTGCTGGAACAAGGCCAATGTCAGCTATCCTTACAAGGCTATGTTTTTCGCAGCATGCAAAGTTGAACTTGAACTTTCTCGGCAAATTCTGGTTCATCGGATTCCTGAGGAAGAATCTTGCAACAGCCTTTGCATACGGTGTAGCATCAAATGCTTCTTCAGCACAAACACCTGCAAATGGGCTGCATACAACATTTCTTATTGTATTACCGCATGCTTCCCTTGTGGTTAGACCAACTTCAACAAGACCTCTCATAACTTCGGAAACGTCCTCCAGCTGAACCCAGTGCAACTGAATATTCTCTCTGGTTGATACGTGTGCGCTGCCGATCGAAAAACCATCACTTAGGAAAGCCAGCTTCTCCAGCTGCTCTGGAGTAAGTATACCTGCGGGCACTTTAATACGAACCATACTGTAATCTGCTCGCATTCTAGAACCATAAGCACCGTTTTGAAGTCTGAACCTGCGGAACTCTTCTTCGCCAATCTTCTTCTGCCTGAAGAGCTTTACAATTTCTGCAAAAGTATCCACTTCTTCCGGCTTACCCCACTTCTCACTCTTTCTCTTGATCTGCATTCGCTTGCCAAGCTCTCTTTTACTCATATGGTTCCCAGTTATGTGTTATGGAATATAAATCTTAAAAAGTATTAAGTAATGTGTATTAGGGAAAGTAGACACCATGCAAGCATAGTTTTATTGGTCAGCTCATGAATTTCAGATCTGGCAAAATTTGAACAGAATTGACAGAAACCCAGACGAAAACTGCCGCTAATTGAGAGAACAAGATTCATGAAATTTGATAAACCTAACCAGTTTGCCCTTTCCTAGATCTGTTCATCTTTAATTAGGCCTAGCGTTTCTTAAGAATAAAAGTTGTCCAAGTCAGTATCCTTTAGCAAATCCTTCCAGACTATCTATCGTATCGTTGACAATCCGTCGAACCAGTTGAACTCTGTTTCTTATCTCTACTATCCCTGCAGAGTCATGCTCTTCATGTGATCCCTCTTCAATTTCCTTTAAAGCTCTCTTGTGCCACTTGTTCAGATCCGCCTCGAGCTCGTTGGCAACCTTCGGCGATATCCTGCCTATCATCTGTATCTCAACACGCAACAATTCTATACATGCCTGAAGAGAATGTTTGGCAGCAAGTTTTAATGATTTTTCTTCATTGGAAGAGGAATTTTCATTTAATGCTTCGTAAGCCTTCCATGCCACCTCAAGCTTATGATCATGCTCTGCCAGAAGAGCCAGATCATCTCTTACCTTCTTGAACCAGTCGCTGCTTAGCTCCATACGTTCACTATTCCTTGTCCAGACTATTTTAGTATTGTCGGTCCTAAAATGTATATCATTATGCAGAAATTGACTTTTGAGATCGTACTAAAACACTCACAAGACCCGAAATAAGTTTAAGTAATTAAATAATGATTCAGGATCAATGATATTCATAACCCTGCTCAGATTCAAGAGGAAGGTAAGGGATGTTGTTGAAGTTGGTAAAAAGATCATGCAAAACCTGCCACCCGGTGTGAAGATAATAGGTACGTACTGGACGTTGGGTAGGTTTGATGCAGTCTGGGTCTACGAAGCCAATAATGAGAAAGATGCGATAAAGATGTTTATCGATGCTGGCGATGTGGCGTCGACAGAAACTTTGACTGCAATACCACGGGAAGAAGCAATGAAGCTTCTTTGACGATCAACATTTAGCATAGAATCACCAAGTATTGTTGATGAACTGTCCGTGTTGTGGGGATGTGATGGAGCCTGTAGAGGAGCTAGAGATGTCCATAAAGTACAGATGCAAAGGGTGCGGATTAAGCGATACTAGATTGAAGAAGGAATCAACCTAATCTTTATCTAACCAACTCCAAAACAATACATGTTATGACATTTGAAAACCTGCAGGAATATGTCAAGGCATTAGAAGGTTCAAACCAGCTCAAGAGAGTGAAGAGTAAGGTGAGTGTTGATCTTGAACTGGCAGAAATACTTAGGCGTCAGATGTATGGCAACGGTCCCGCAATTTTGTTTGAAAATGTTGATGGTTTCAAAATGCCGGTACTGGGTAACGCCTTTGGCGGTATGGACAGAATGAAGCTAGCACTAGATACTGACAATTTTGAGGAGATTGGTGAGAGAATAGTTGGCATTACCAAAATGCAGTTGCCAACTGGTATGCTTGACAAGCTGAAGATGCTCCCGAAACTCTCAGAAATTGCGGATAATGCTCCAAAGACAGTCAGCAAGGGTTCCGTTTCTGAAGTTTATGAAGATTCCAGCAAGGCATCGTTTAACAGCTTACCTGCATTGAAATGCTGGCCGAAAGATGCAGACAGGTTCATAACATTTGGCTTGGTCTTAACAAAACATCCGGAGACTGGAACAAGAAACCTGGGCGTGTATAGAATGCAGATACTTGATGATAAGCATGCAATTATGCACTGGCAGATTCACAAAAGGGGAGCACAGCACTACCAGATGATAAAAGAACAGAAGAAGAAGATCGATGTTGCCGTTATAATCGGAGCTGATCCTGCTACGGTGTTCTCTGCAGTTGCACCGGTGCCAGAAGGACTTGACAAATATCTCTTTGCTGGTATTGTAAGGAAGAAGGGTTTGAAACTAGTTAACTGTAACAGTGTAGATCTTGATGTCCCTGCAAATGCCGAGATCGTGCTTGAAGGCCAAGTTGATCCTAATGATGTAAGGATGGAAGGACCGTTTGGTGATCACACTGGATACTATACGCCGCAGGAACCTTATCCAGTATTCACTTTGAATGGAATAATGAGAAATGAGAACCCGATCTATCTTACTACCGTAGTTGGCAAGCCCATATTGGAAGATGCATACATTGGTACTGTAATTGAAAGATCTTTCTTGCCTTTGATAAGGATGTTCCAGCCTGAAGTGGTTGACTTTGCAATGCCTCCAGCTGGATGGTTTCAAGGATTAGCAATTGCATCCATAAAGAAGCGGTATCCTGGGCAGGCCAAGAAGGTCATGATGGGCCTCTGGGGTTTGGGACAGTTAGCCTTAACAAAGATGCTTATAGTAGTAGATCATGACGTTAATGTTCACAACATCGATGATGTTATCTGGGCAGTAACTGCAAGAACAGATCCTAAGAGGGATATTGTGATAATCGATAATGTGCCGACGGATACACTCGATCCCGCCTCACCATTAGTAAACCTAGGTTCAAAACTAGGTATCGATGCAACTACGAAATGGAAGGAAGAAGGCTATGAGAGAGAAGTGCAGGAACTTGCCAGTGTAGATGAACAAACAAAGAATACTGTAGATAAAAGATGGAACGAATACGGTTTCTAAAAGAATCGCTAAAATAGTGTGTCTGTAATGCTTAAGGGATGCACGGACATTTATTTGACAAAAAGTTTTTTGCCTTAGGAGTAAACCTTGCATGGCTCGATGGACAGTATGATCATGACCTTGGCAAGAACGAAGTTACGGGCTGCGATGTTAGATCTCTTGATCAGCAACAACACAAAGACAACCTTGATGCATATTTTAAGGACATAAGCCTCATGAATGCTCGTGTAGTAAGATTATTGCTTTTTGAAAGGTTTGAAGGTCTAAAATTCGATCAGGAAGGCAAAGTAACAGGAATAGATGACGGTATGATGAATAATATTGCAGATGTTTTTCATGCAGCAAGGAAATATGATCTGTATCTCTACCTTTGCCTGATGGATACTTGGGGGGTGAGTGCTCAATCCCAGGAACATCTTCCACGACTAAATGATATGATGCTGAAAGAACATATACGAAAGAGCTTCATAGATAATGCGTTAAAGCCGTTTATCGCTGACACCAGGACAGATAACAAAAGAATCTTTGGCATTGATGTCATGAACGAACCTGAAGGCATGTATGCAAGTTTATGGAGAGCGGAGATAGAATGGCTTGATATAATGACTTTCATCAAAGAATGCACTACAGCCATACATGAAAACAGCAGATTCAAGGTATCTTGCGGTTTCCAGCACTACCAAACGCTGATGGATAACAAGGATACTCTTAACGATCTTGACTTTTATGACTATCATGAATACAATAATGATGGCAATCTTATACCATGCCAGACCCTAGACCTGAAAAAACCCTGCATAATTGGAGCATGTGGACAGAAGAACGAAAAACACGACGATAAGATACAAAGCAAAGCTGTAGAAGGATTTCTCAAGAATGCGTGGAAGAATCAGTATGCTGGCTGCCTTGTATGGAACTATAACTACAAAGGATATGATGTTAACGACACAGACAATCGCTTCTCGTTGATCAAAAGCAAGGGAGAATGGAGAAACGCCTGCAATGCGTTAGTAAGGTTTGGTAAGAAGTACAGAAGGCACATGATAACTAGTGATTTCGTATGACGTTGTAAAAATTATCGCGTTCCGCTACCTGCATTCCTATTTGCTTTACAGCATCGATTATCTTCTCTGCGGTCAGCGTAGTGGATCTTGCTCCAGTAGCAGTGACAACTTCCTCGCCATGAAGAGTGCCTCCAAAATCATCCGCTCCATAGTTCAATGCCAGCTGCGCCATTCCAACTCCATTTGTCAGCCACGATGACTGCAGATGATCTATTAATCCATGAAGCATTATTCTTGATATCGCAATCATCTTCAAAAGCTGCAAACCACCCGCTGAATGTTTCACAATACCTTCTTCCTGCATTTGGGTATTGTTCGGTTCGAAGCTCCATGGAATGAAGGCCACAAATCCTTTAGTCTTCTCCTGCAATCCGATTATCTTCATCAACGATCTTACGCGTTCCTCCAAGCTTTCCACATGGCCGTACATCATGGTTGCAGAAGCAGGTATTCCTAAACTATGAGCCTCCTCCATTATCCTTAACCATTCGCTGCTCTTTATCTTCAAGGGACTTATCTGCTCCTTAACAGTATCGTCAAGGATCTCGGCACCTGCACCTGGGAGTGAATCAAGGCCAGACTGCTTTAGTCTACTCAAAACTTCCCTCGTGCTAGAACGCTCTACCCTTGCGATCGTATCTATTTCAGATGCTGAGAGACCATGGATGCCAACGTCTGGACACTTCTGCTTTATCATTCTGAACATGGATTCATAATATTCAATATTTAGTGATGGATTATGCCCTCCCTGCATCAGAACCTGAGTTATGTTAAACATCTCCTTTGCCAGAGCAACTCGCTTCACTCCTTCTTCCAAACTTACAGTATAACTTTCCTTATGTCCTGGAGGTCGGTAAAAAGCGCAGAATTTGCAGTATGTAATGCAGACATTCGTGTAGTTGAATATTATATTGTTAACAAAAGTAATTCTGTCCCCAAAAAGCCTTCTCTTCAGCGTATTTGCGACTAGACCCATCAGTTGAATATCATCAGATTTCATTAACCTTAGGCAATCGTCAAAAACTAACCTTTCACCATCAAGAGCCTTGTCAAGAACATCACCAATATCAGAGCGTTTGATCGTTTCTGTGAGAAGACTCAAATTGAATAAACGAACCTACCAATACTATTTATTCTTTCGTGATTTTGAAGTGTAAGGTCATTTTTCTGGGCATATCATCTTCTTAACTTCAAGAAATTCTCTAAGACCAGCCAACTGTTCCCAGAAGTCAGGCAACTGTGCTCTCCAAGACGCTATAGTTTCATCAGACAATCTTTGTTCTATAGCGTTAAATGCTTCACACACCCTTCTACGCTCTCTTTCTTTCAAGTCTCTCCTTATACCTCTCTAGATGATACCTTGCGATCTTCCTTGCTTCCTCCTCCGGCATTTCTTTCAACTCCTTAACCAGTTTATCTAAGCGACTCATTTTTTTCATTAGATAATATTGCATTGCTAGATATATAAACACAGTAGTGAATGTTCAAAATATTATACTATTTACTATAGACTATAGAGAAACGTAATTTTATATAAAGATGGTTTGAAGGTTACATCATGCTGAACAACATTGTCAGCAGTTCTGGGGCACTGGAAAGGACACTCGCTGGTGAAGAATTGACATTTAATGATGGTCTAGAACTTATGAAAGATGACAATTTGTTCATGCTAGGAAGTGTTGCTGACAAGGTTAGAAAAGAGATCAAAGGTGACACTGTAACATTTACTGCATCATACTATCTCAATTATACGAACGTTTGTGCTGCAAGCTGTCCGTTATGTGCGTTTTACAGGAAAGGCAAGGAGCCAGATGCCTACACGTTAACAATTGATGACATTTTGAGCCGTGTAAATACTGCTGTTAAGATGGGAGCTACTGAATTGCACATAGTCGGAGGCTTTCATCCTGACTTGGAGCTGGAATATTATGAAGGCATGATGAGATCTATAAAGCAGAAGTTTCCAGAAGTAACGATAAAGGCGTTAACACCTGCGGAAATATTTTTCATTGCAAGAGTAACTCATAACACCGTGAAGGAAGTTTTGTTGCGTCTCAAGGAAGCTGGTTTGGATGCAACTGCTGGAGGTGGTGCAGAAATATTCCATCCTGAAGCAAGAAAACAGATCGTAATCGGTAAGTGTTCTGGCGACGAATGGTTGCAAGTTGCGGAACAAGCACACAATCTAGGGATAAAGGGTAATTGCACAATGCTTTATGGACATGTCGAAAAGCCAGAGCATGTTATTGATCACATAATCAAACTGAGAGAGCTGCAGAAAAAAACTAATGGATTCCTGACATTCATACCTTTGAAGTTCAGCCCAGAGAATACAGAGTTACAGGAGAAGGGTTTGACCAAGGAATCAAGTCCTTCAACGTATGACCTGAAGATAATTGCTGTCTCTAGGTTGATGATGGCAAAAGTGCTGAAGAACATATCCGTTTACTGGATAGCTATGGGCAAGAAGATGGCACAGGTTGCCCTTGCATATGGAGGCAGTGATCTCGTTGGAACGGCATTTGCAGAAGAGATCTTCAAAGCCGCTGGGTTATCATACAGCACATCAATTGAAGAACTGGCAAACATGATCAGGGAAATAAAACGCATCCCTGCACAAAGAGATACGTTTCACAACATAATCAGACACTTTAGCTAGGACCCGTTTTAGTTGATGCAGTTGTAGTATCTTCATCTGGACGTCGTTTCCTTCTGCGAAGGCCAAAACTAACAAGAGCCAACAGAACACCAATGGCTCCTATTATTCCTCCTATCTGTGCAAAACCCCTGCTGGGATTAAGCTCATCCAAGGGACCAGCAAGAAGTATGGAACCATAATAAATAGAGATAACAGAACCTGCAATGATCATCGCAACGCCTCCTACAAGAAATCTCCAGTCCATGATTTTTGTATCGTGCACCAACTAATAACTTTTCTACAAACCTAAGCAATTGCAACTTCGATATTTTTTATTATCTGGTTTTGTTTTGCAATAGCATAAAGTTTATGCAAAGAACTTACGCCACGTTCTCCCATATCAATAGTCAGATCGTTGACATACATCTTCACGAACTTCTCGATAAGGTAACGCGACGCACCTCTAGCGTACTGCATCGCATAATCTATGGAATCGTCTAGATTTTCAAAGCCGAACTGTATCGAGCGTTTCAGCAGTTCATCGAACCTGCCTATCATCTCATTACCCATTCTCTTGCTCGCTATGTTGATCCCCAGAGGCAGTGGCAGACCCTTGCTTACCTGATCCCACCAGAGGCCAAGGTCAAGCGTGTTTACGAACTTTGCCTGATCATAAGTTATCTGTGCCTCGTGAATCACCAAGCCAGCATCTACTGCGTCTCTTTCAACTGCTGCATTGATATCGCTGAACTTCATCTCCACGGCGTTAAAGTCTCCTATAGCCATCCTTAACAAAAGATATGCTGTTGTCATCTTTCCCGGTATAGCGATCCTGCCCTTCTTCAGATCATCAGTGTTCATCTTTCTCTTTGCAATAACTATCGGTCCGTATGCTTTGCCAAAGCTCGCCCCGCTCCGCAATATCACATAATCTCTAGTGTATGCATATGCATGGGCAGATACTGCAGTAACATCGAGCTCGTTCTTCAGCGCTTTCTTGTTAAGAGACTCGATATCTTCGATGACATGTTTCACCTTTACACTGTCCATTGTAACTTTGTTAGACGCTATACCGTAAAACATGAAAGCGTCATCGGCATCTGGCGTATGACCTACAGTTAGCTCCACGCATCTTGCTCGCTTGAGCAGATATTTATGTGCATTTACTTGTAGCTTTAACATAATAGTGTTTAATCCAATAATCTAGCGTGTGAGAGCTGTTCAGTAAGGTATGGAAAGGTCTAGAACAGATTTTCCCTAATGCGCCGAAAAACGCACGGGTGCAAAAGGTACTAGAGGGGGGGTCCTATATAAGGAAAGGAATCAAGCAGTCAACCAGTCAAGAAAAACTTTGGAACGATCATTATGTATGTAAAAACAGTCTAATACTTTCCACTCTTCTCATAAAAAGTTTCCTTCAATGTCTTCATCGAAATAATTCTAGTATAGTTGAAAATTCACAGAACCTTAGATGCGTGTAAACTCTTAATAATATCAGACTAATCAGCAAATAATAACAAAGGAGGTTTGAAACTATGAAAGGATATGTTGATGGCTATGTATTGCCGGTACCAAAGAAGAACTTGCAGGTTTACCGCCGCATGGCTCAGATGGGGGGAAGAATTTGGCGCAAGTACGGTGCTTTGGAATACTTTGAGTGCGTCGGCGATGATCTCAGTCCAAAGTGGGCTGGGATCAAGACCGGGATCAAGTTCCCGCGAACAGTGAGAGCCAAGCCCGGCGAGACAGTTATTTTCGCATTCGTCGTGTTCAAGTCGCGAGCGCATCGTAATAGCGTCAACGCCAAGGTAATGAAAGACCCAATCATGAACGACCCAAAGTATAAGGACAAACCGATGCCCTTTGATGTAAAACGCATGGTCTATGGCGGTTTCAAGATTCTGGTCGGTGCCTAGTGCTGTGATAAAAACAAAATAACAAAGAAGGCAGATATTAAAAGGCAGCATAATCTAGCACTTCACATGAACACAATTGAGGCATACGAGCGGGAAATAAGATTCCAGATCCCCGATCTGACAAGATTCCTTCATGAATCCAAGATCAAAAAATTGAGTTTGAAAGATCAGGAAAGATGTGTTCTTATTGGTACTGGAGATTCTTTTGCGGCTGCGATGATAACAGAATTTGCGTCGAACAACAAGGTTCAATGCATAGATCCCATGGACGTATGCTTGAATCCATCAATTGCCAAAGACAAACTTGTTTACGCACTGTCGATATCAGGCAATACTAAAGCGAACATTGAAGCCGTTAAAGCTGTCAAGAAACAAGCTTCAAGAACAATAGCAATAACGGCAAATAGAGAAAGCAAGCTTGCTAAAATCTGCAAGGAAATCATAGAACTTAAGTTCAGGAACGTGGGTATGCTGACAGCCGGGAGCATAAGTTTTACAACAAGCATGCTAGCCTGTTTATCGCTAGTAAGAAATGTAACGATGACCAATATGGAAAGATTGTTCAAAAGTGCAGAAAGTGATGCAGAAGGAATAAAGTTGAATGGTCATGTGTACGTACTTGGCAACTGGATAACGTATCCTTTAGCAACCTACGGATGTGCAAAGATGTATGAAGTTTTAGGCATGAAAGCTCAGCATGCGATGCTTGAACAGTTCTGTCATACGCAACTCTTCTCCGTAAAGGAGGGTGATACCATTCTTATCCTTTCTAATGAAGGTAAAGCGAGAGAACTTTCTGCTAAACTAGTCAACGACGGTTACAACTCTTACATATTCGAACCTAAAGGTAAAACGTTGGAAGATAACCTGCTTCACTACACTTTCCTTCTGCAGCTAATCGTGCTCAACAATGCAAAGAGATTGCAACTCAAGGAATGCTACTTCATAACTAACAATAAACTTAGAGACATCAGCAGTTCACTAATTTACTGAACCAGATCTCTTTCTCTTGACTCTGATGTATGCTATAAAACCGATGATAGCACCACCTACAATAATTGCAATTATGGGCGGTATGAGAGGATCGGGAGGCTGCACCTTTGCAACATCGATACCACTTCCAACAGGTGACTCGGTTATCTTCCACCTTATTGTTAGATCCTGTGTGGGTACAGTATTGAACTCCCACGTTGCCGCTTTTAGCGTGGTTTTGCTTGGCGGTATAGAGTAGCTAGTTATCAGACCGTTTGCATGTGTCGAGGATACAACTAATTTTTCAATGGGTTTCGGCCATCTTGATGCTTCCTCTAGCATAACAGTAAAGTCAGTCTCACTGCCAGCAATGCCCCTGCTGGTTGCGTTCACCTCTAATACACTTGTACCCTCGGGTATTGTAAGATCTAACGTGTATAGATTCACCCCCGTTCCTGTTTGTCTGAGATTAGCGTACTCAACATTCGAATAACTAACCGCAAGCTTGTTGAAAGTAAATGCTAATGAATTATCATCAAGCGGTGTCATAAGTGGAATGTTAATGGGTAAATTTGCTTCTCCTGAATCGTTCTGAATGACATACTGTGCGTTAAGGTTCATTTCTATAGCATGGTGCGGTTCGAACCCTGCAGTTTCTCTCTCCCATTTCGATACCGTGTCTATCTGCACATATGCTTCCTTCAAAAAGATATTTCCCTCCTCGATCGTTGGATAAGCCAAACCAGCTGTATCACCAAATTGAACAAATGTTGTCGCATAAACTTGTGTTAAGATCAATGGCAATAACAAAACAAGTTGCAAATCGATCCATGCATTTCTGACAAACTCCGACAACACCACAATTTTCTAACAGAAGGATTAAATAAAGATGCCCGATAGAGTTGTGCCTGAAAGGCTATGCCGCGATTCAAATCCACTCAAGAAGTACTGAAGATCATTGGCAATAAAGACCAGATTCGAATGGTGTAAAGGTAAAACTTTTCGCCCGAATAATTTTGGTGTTATTGCACACGTAGATCATGGTAAGACTACCATGAGCGATAGCCTTCTTGCTGCAACCGGAATGTTAAGCCCATCAGCTGCAGGCGAGGCTTTAGCGTTGGACTACATGGACCTTGAGCAGCAGAGGCAGATGACAATCAAGGCTGCTAACGTTACTCTGTACTACGAGGAAGGCGGCAAGCCTTATGTAATTAATATGATCGATACTCAAGGACACATAGATTTTACGGGTAAGGTTACGAGAAGTTTGAGAGCTATAGATGGAGCCTGTGTGGTTTGTGACTCTGTTGAAGGTATTATGACTCAAACGGAAACTGTAACAAGACAGGCACTGGAGGAAAGGGTAAGACCAGTTCTTTATATCAACAAGATAGATCGCCTAGTTAAAGAGTTAAGGTTACAGCCAGAACAGATGCAGACATGGCTTGCTGATATAATTGGTCACTTTAATCAATTGGTCGACCTTTACGCGGAGCCTGAAGTGAAGGAAAAGTGGAAAGTCAGCATTCAGAACGACAGTGTTGCCTTTGGTTCTGCAAAGGACAAGTGGGGCTTTAACGCTGGTATTGCTGCGAAGAAGGGCATAAAGTTCAGCGATGTTTATGACGCTTATACAACGGGAGATCCGAAAACGCTTGCAGAAAAGATTCCCTTGCACGAAGCTGTTCTGAGCATGGTTGTGAAACATCACCCTCCTCCGCATATTGCACAGGCTTATAGAATTCCCAAGATCTGGAAGGGAGATCTTAACTCGGATATAGGCAAGGCCTTGCTGGCTTGCGATGAGAACGGTCCTATCGTAATGATGATCACAACAATAGTCATGGATCCTCAGGCAGGGCCGGTTGCTGTTGGCAGGTTGTTTTCTGGCACAATAAGCGATGGTGACGAAGTTCACCTGATAGATTCCAAAAGAGTTGGAAGGATACAGTCCGTTAACATGTTTATGGGACCTTTTAGAGAGATCGTTGGTACGATGAGCTCTGGAAACATTCCAGCGCTTTTGGGTCTGGAGTATGCAAGATCTGGTGAAACTATTTCTACAGTGAAGGAAGTCGTGGCTTTCGAATCGATCAAGTATGTCTCTGAACCAGTTGTTACTGTTGCCGTAGAACCAAAGCATCCTAGGGACCTGCCTAAACTTGTTGAAAATTTGAGGAAGATGAGTATCGAAGATCCCAACCTTGTTGTAAAGATCAACGAGGAGACTGGGGAGACGCTCATGGCTGGCATGGGTGTGTTGCATTTGGAGATTGCCACGACGTTGTTGCAGCAAGCGGGGCTGGATATAATCACGTCAAAACCATTGATCAACTACAGAGAAACCGTCAGAGCAGGTGCTGGACCGTTGATGTCAAAATCTCCCAACAGACATAACAAGTTATTCATGAAAATTGAACCGCTTGCAGAAGAGGTTATCGAGTTGATACGAACTGGCAAGATAAACGAAAACATGGACAAGAAGGACATAGGAAAGGTTTTGAGAGAAAAGGGATGGGAAGCCGATGAAGCAAGAAGTGTTGTGGCGATAGAAAGCGGAAGCCTGCTTCTAGATGCGACAAAAGGTGTTCAGTATTTGCAGGAGTCTATGGATTCCATTAAATCTGGTTTCACGGACGTTATGTTAAGTGGCCCGATGGCACAGGAACGCTGCAGGGGACTGAAGATTATTCTACATCATTTCGTTCCACACGAAGACCCTGCACACAGAACGCTAGCACAGCTAATGCCTGCAACGAGAAGATGCATTATGGGCTCTATACTTACTGCAAATCCTGTTCTGCTAGAGCCAGTATTAGGCATAGAGGTAAAGTGTCCAGCAGACATGATCGGAACTGTTGCTGGAATACTTTCTGGAAAACGTGGCAAGTTGCTGAATGTAGATCAAAAGGGTGTCATAGCAATAGTGCAGGGCGAAGTTCCTGCCTCTGAAACATTTGATCTGTCCGAAGTTATGCGTGGAGGTACTGCAGGTAAAGCAATGTGGAATACGCACTTCAAATTGTGGCAAGCAGTTCCTTCATCGTTGCTGATGCCAATAATTACCGACATAAGAAAGAGGAAAGGTTTGAACCCAGAACCTCCGAACCCTGATGAATTCATAGATAAGGAATAATCATAATACAATCTTACTGATTGTTTTTAAGATGTACATGTCAATTTGTAGAAATATGAGATTTGTGTATTTCAACATGAAACACTTAATTCCTACTGCAAAGATACTACCAATGTGAGTTTTGATTCTGGCGATGGGGACGGCCAAGACTATATCAAAGCCAAGATTAGCTACGTAGGATTTGTAGATCCTTACGGCGTAGAAGGTGTAGTTATACTCAAAGCTGATGATGGAAAAGAGTTTCCAATGCGAGCATTTTCAGGCGAGGTTGCCAGACACATAGCGAGGTTCCAGCAGGGAGACAAGGGTAGCATTCCTACGATATACAACTTGGTAGAAGAGATTGCTGAAATGAAGGAACTGCTTTTGACGGAGGTAAGAGTATATCAGAGCGGTTCTGTATTACGAGCAAATCTTTACTTTACGACCAGAGATGACAACATGGTTCTGAGGAATTATCGGGCTTCTGATTCTATCGCACTTGCTGCATATTATGACATTCCTATCAAGATAAGAAAGAATCTCTTCGAAGAAGCTGTTCAGGAAAAGTAGTCACTATAATCTGTTTTGTATATTGATTAATAGTTGGTTATTCATTAATTAGCATAATGGATGACAGTGAAGAAGTAGAAAAGATCAATAACAAGTTCTATAAAGCATTTGGAAGTCTGTCGATAGAGAAGATGGAAGAGGTCTGGAGCCATAGTGATAACACTGTTTGTGTGCATCCAGGTTGGGATCTCTTTACAGGATGGTTAGCAATACGGGAGAGCTGGGTAAGAATATTTCAAAATACGCAGGAAATAAGATTCGCAATTACAAACACAAAGATAAAGGTCTATAAGGACATTGCAATTGTTGTTTGCCTTGAAAACATAGAGAATGTAGTGGATGGCCAAGAAGTAAAATTTGGAGTACTTGCTACGAACATATTCGAACGCCAGGACAAAAAATGGTTAATGATACATCACCATGGTTCCACTGTGACAAATTATCTGCCTCCTAACATTTCCTCTGACGTAAATTAGGTAACTACATCCCTTAGTCTTCCTTCCATATGCGCATTCTTGATCTCCATGGCAATTCTTCTCCCAACGCCGAAAGTCTTACCATGATAATACTTCGTGTAAGGACTTGTCGTAGCCATAATGGGATTTCCAGGCACTCTCAATGAGACGTCGTACACAACAATATCCAGATCAACAGTCACAATGCTCTGCAGTGAATAGGGTCCTATTATACCAGGAGGATATTCTCGCTTTGTCGCTTTGGCAAATCTATCGCCTATCTCAAAGACCTTTTCAAGCATGGATTCTCGTATGCTCGCAGGCATATGACCGATCTCAATATTCTGCAACTGCATATCAATTTCCATCTGCTGCTTTGCGGGCATGCTGACAAAGTCATGAAGGTTTGTCTGGAGCCTTCGCTCTATGCCAAGAAACTCTACTTCATCTTTCAATGGAGAGTAAAAAAAGTTGAAGTTAAAGTAAGTACCCATAACGAATTCCTCAATAACTGCACTAGCAAGATCTTGTTTCTTTATAATTCTATTTTTTATTCTCTGCTGCACTTTCTGCTTGTAGTCCTTATACGATGATGTAACAAAGAAAGCGCGTTCCATCTTTCTCTTCGCTTCCTGCACCTTGACCATAACTGGACCGTTGATCCGTTCTGGTTTCTTCAAGATTCTAGGATGTCTTACCCTTGCCTTTTCCAGAAGATAATATTGATTTCTTTTTACTGTTCGCTCTTCAGCCCTTAGCATAGATCTATTGCCAAAGATCGGAACATTCAGTTTATTTTCGATGCCATCATATCCAAGGTATGCAGTAAAAGCTCTATGTGGGACGAGTATGGTATTTAGCTGTCTTAACTTTGCCTGTGTATCTATTCGCAGCATGTCAGAAAATTTCTTAAGCAAGATCATATTGTCTGCTAGTCGCCTGAACCTTTTGTACGGTGTTTCTCTTCCCTTTTGACATACAACCACGGTCTGCATCTCCTCATCCTTTGCACCATCCATTATCTCCAGCGCAGAATGGCTGCCTAGTGTGCCAACGGCAACGTCTCTATAACTTTCAACAACACCAAATATTTCTTTACGCGATATCATGCACCATCACTCCATCGCTGCCAGTAAAAAGTATTTGGTCAGTACTCTGCCTTCCTGTCTATCATGCCCTTCTGTCTTGCCTTTTGCTCTGCGATCTTGAACAGGATCGTTGCCATCACTGCAAATCCAGCAGTGCTGAGAATCATGTAGGCAAGATCAAATGTAAACTCTCCAGAGCCTGAAAGCGAAGATCTAACCAAGTTAAGGAAGTATGTTGTAGGCAGTGCGTAGCCTACCTCTTGTGCTACTACAGGCAATACACTCACTGGAAATACAACTCCTGAAAGAAGGAACAGAAAACCAGTTGTGTACTCGCTCAATGAATGCTGGAGCTTGAATGAGACCAGATTTATGGCACACAGCAATAATCCGAGGAATCCAAAAGCGATTATTCCCAAAAGAATAGTTCCAACTAACAATGGAAAGTTTACCTCCAGAACATTAATTCCAAGGTCAAGGCCAAAGAACGTGCTGAATATTACCGTGCCAGTAACAAACGCCGCTATTACAGAGACCGTAGCATTAACGGAAGATGCAATAACCCTTCCGAAAATGTAGGGTTTCAAAGATTCAGGAGCTATGTAGATCTGCTTCAATACTTCATACTTTGCCCTGTCTTCATGCATAAGATACCCTAGGGAAATCGCTAATGTTGTCGGATAGATGAAGAATATAGCTCCGGTAAATGCGTAGAAGAAGAACTGCTGATCCATAACACCTGCAGCGTCGCTTCCGATAAGAAATATCAGACCTATCATCAGCACGCTTGCCATCGGTTTCGCAATCATATACGCCAAGAACACAAAGGGATCTGTCCAGTTTGACTCGACCTTCCATCCTATCCATGCTCCCTGTGCCATAACCTTCGCAGTATTAGCTATTGCCATCTTAAGGTCAGCCTCCCTTCTCTCTTGCTGATATTTTCCATCTTTCGAAGTGCAATATATGAAAATGGCACTAACACTGAAGCAAGTACTGCCAATCCGATCATATGCGGAATGACACTGCTAAAATCACCGCCTAGAATTACAAGCTGCCTTAGTCCATCGATTCCAAGAGTAAGTGGTATCGCCGTCGCGATGAACTTTATTGCAGTAGGAAAGAACCTGCTGCTCAAAACAGGATAATACATACCGGATAATACATAGATCGGTTCCTGCATAAGATCCGCCATATGCGTCGCTTCTCTGCCGTAAAGCAGAAAGAGTGAAGCGAACAGTATTCCCATGCCATATAGCGCAACGATTGTAAGAACGAATATTATTATCAATGCTGAAAGATCACCAATTACAAACTGTATAGGGAATAGAAAAGTTCCTATCAATATTATTGAGATTGCTCTAATCGTTGTATTGATTATGCCTCCCATTGCCATTCCAATCAGAACTGCCATTCTCGATATCGGGGCGATCATGTAGAGCTCAAGCATTCCGGTCTCCTTCTCCCAGTAGAACTGGCTTGACATGCCCCAGAGAACGTTGCTCCAGAATGAAAGCATCGCTCCTCCAATGATCACGAAACCAAGAAACTCGTTTGGAGCATCGAGCACTTCATACATGTAGATGTATGCGCTTATCGAAAGCATTGGTATGATAACTTCAGCGATGCTCCAGTGCGGTTCTCTTAAAAGTCCCTTAAGTCTGACATATGCTCTTGCATAAACCACCCTCCCATGATCTACAGCTTCACTTGCTATGCCCATCTGTGCTTATGCCCCTGCCAACATACTTGATATAAACATCTTCAAGCGAAGGTTCGGAAGTATTTATCGACATGATCTTGCATCCATTACTAGCCAGATGTGATACAAGAGCAGGAATTCTTGATTCATCATCAAGAACAACCTTGATCTTCGTTATGCCATTGCTGTTACTGTCTATAGATGAACCTATTATACCGCTAACATTTTCAAAACTAAGTGAAGAACCGTTCTTTACCTCGATCCTTACGACAGTACTTTTCTCCATCGATGCTTTCAACGTCTGTGGCGTTTCGCACGCAACTATCGTACCGTTGTAGATTATTGCAATCCTGTCACAAATCTCTTCAGCTTCTGCCATGTAGTGTGTTGTCAGCAAAACGGCCCTTGACTTGTCTCCCCTCACCCAGTCCTTGACGTACTTTCGTATGTGTTTAGCATTGATAACGTCCAATCCCAAAGTTGGTTCATCCAGAAAGAGCACCTTTGGATCATTTATGAATCCCCTTGCCAAGTTCAACCTTTGTTTGAAACCAGTTGATAACTTGTGCATTCGAGTTTCGACATATTCTTCAAGCTCCATGTCATGGATGAGCTGCTTAACTCGCTCCTTGGCCAAATTGCCTGACAAACCGTATAGTTGCGAAAAGAACCAGAGGTTTTCTCTCACAGTCAAGATTCCATAGCCAGGAGTTTCACCTCCGCTGACAAGGTTGATGATCTTTCGAATCTGCTTTGCCTGTTTTATTACATCAAAACCATAGACGCTTGCCTTTCCTTCAGATGGCAACAAAAGCGTTGCTAAGATCTTCACAAAAGTTGTCTTGCCTGCACCGTTAGCGCCCAGAAGACCTAGAATCTCACCGTAGTTTATGTTCAGATCAACGTTCTTTAGCGCAACGATCGGCTTGCCCTTAGCTTTGAATATTCTAGATAAAGAATTTGTCTCTACTGCATACATGATTGATCACAATTACAATTGAAGTTTATGCGTTTTCCTATATATCTACATAGCATCGAAAAATATGGCTGAATTGAAGTTAAACCACCAAGAATTTTGGGTATTATCAGGCTAAATAAGCACACCTAGAGAGCGTTCTTAAAACCGTTAATCCTATAAGCAAATATGCCATGTTGTTTATCTTATAATTGGCGAGAGGAGAGATTCATGTCTCTGGTAGTAAGGAATTTGAAAAATTCTACAACTCTCTTAATCCAAATGATGATTTAAGGGGATACATTGATGAAGCTATGGATTCTCTTAAAGAAGATCCTACTATAGGTGATAAGATAGAGAAAAAACTTTGGCCGAAGGAATATGTCAAGAAATACGGTATTAATAATCTATTCAGATATTCGATAGGATCTAATTGGAGAATGACCTATACCATTGTTACTGATAGAAAAGGGATTACTTGTGCGATTTTGGAAGTATTGGTGCATAAAGAATATGATAAAAGGTTTGGATATCAAACAAGTTAACGGAATCTAGTAGCACTAGCTAGCAATTTCTTCAATTTTAGATTGTCCGCAAATATCCATACAATAGAACCGTCTTTATCGAATATTATTTTGTTACTTTCTTCCAAATAATTCAATGTCTCTTTAATTGTTTGGTGTTGAACTTGCCTTTCTAGACTTCTCGAGAGTTGATTTATTGAAGGATATTTACTTGCATTCTTTATAGCGTTCTCTATCATCTTAATCGTATCCAATGTAGGAGAGTGTGCTGTTTTGCTCATTTCATTATTCAGTGCGTAATAATACTATATAAATGTATATACATAGATGTATAATGCATACTTATACAATATATAGTTATCATATGCCTTGGATCTTCTATATATCTACATACAAAAAATATTTTGCTCAGATTTATAAGGGATGTTAGTATGGAGCGTTTGTGAGCGAAAAAACACGTGTTGAAAATCCGCATTATAGAACAACGAGCGAAGTGGTCCAACATAAGACCAAATGCGAGATATGTAAGAAAGGCTTCGCAAGCCAAACAGCATTGGAGCACCACATTAATGATGTCCATAGGGACACCAGCTCTAACGAATTGAATTCAAGAAAAACTAGACAACGAAGGATGAAGTCTGGTCTACGTGCAAATCAAAATCCTGCCCGGCGCACAAAGATTTCCAAGAAATCACGAAAATATGGCAAAAGAGCTCCCGGAACAATGCACTTCTAGAATATTGGTCTGAAATAGTCGCCTATTTGGCTATCTGCAAAGACTTTGATGGAAACAATCGCTGTTGTTCATCTTCGGTAAGACCATCGAACTCCAACCAGAGCTCGCCACCTGCATCGAACTTCTTAGCTAATTGCATCGCAAGATCTGCAAGGAATTTATTGTCAAGCCCAACTTTTGCACCAGACAGAAAAGTTCTTGGGCTTTTCTTGACTATGCTACCGCCTAGCATGTTCTTCAGAAACTCTTCAAGCACTGTTACAATTTCTTCATTGCATTCTATAGTATACATCGCTATGCCGTTTATTGGTTCCTTATCATATGGAACTCCCATCTTGAACCAAAATACGCTGAAGTATGATTCTTCCGAAAAACCACACCTGATCTCCCAATGAACTAACTTTTCAACTGGATAAGTTGTATCGCTGACCTCCTGGGGAGTGAGATGCCAGTAAAGCATTCTAGTCATATGGAATATTGCTTTCTCCAGCTCTTAATATACGTAGTCTCAAATTTTGATCTTTTCATCTATTGAGTGACGGTGATAGTTGTGCTTTTCACCGGTGCGAGCGGAGCAGGAGTGTCGATATTCTGCCAAGCAAACACTTCGATCTCCAATTCTCCAACGCTATCAGGGCTCCAGAGTATGGACGGTTCTACAACCTCTTCAGGCTTGACGCTAATACCCTCTAACCATGTCAGATACAAGGTAAAATCATTGGTGTCTTTGATCTGTATAAGGTATGTGAACGTTATATCGTCCTCCAAATTCGATGTCATTTCTGTCTTGATTCCTACTTGTTCTCCTAACTTCACACTTATCAACTGGTTATCTGATTCATCTACAAAGAACGGTTCTGATGTATCCATACTGCGCTCTCCATTAGTGGGGGGTGTATCAATCAACCTAGAAGCCTCTTCCAATAGCATCTCAGAATCTGTCAATGCTCTCAATGCAAAATCAAACGCATCATCCATTGGATCCATTATATTTGCAGTGCTTTCGAAGGTTGTATGATTGAAATAGTTCATATCAACAAAATTTTCAATCGATTCTCTTACGTTTAGATCTATATCGGATAATTTTGATTTCACATCATCAGGCAGGTTGCTACTTCTGTAGCCCTTGCCTTCTAGCACGATCGTTGAATTATAGACGTTATGTTGCATCTGGTTGAGTAGGCTCAGAATTATTGCTCTATCCATAGCATCGTGATCAAACTGACCGAACTCTGGAACCACGATACCGCAGGGTTCGTTAGGTATTCCGCATCCCAAACCGTTAGGCGAAGCATAAGTCATAGGCGAGTATGACCAGTCAAAGAACCAGTTGTTAAATTCGCCCTTTACAGGATTATGACCATCATGCGGATGCCTTAGCCCTAGAACGTGACCCATTTCGTGAATCGCAAGTGTCGACAGTCCAGTACCAATATCAGACAATACGTGTTTGTCTACAGCAACAATGGCACAGCATGGAATTGTTTCATCATTAGGGTCTGGGGCTGCCGTGCCTACAACAGGAACTTTATCAACATATGCGTCCGTATCAAAAATAAACATCACGATGGGGACAAATACCGTTCTTGCAGCTTCTTCTTGTGCAAGCTGAAGTTGTTCTTCCGTCAAAGCTTTGGATACCCACTTGTTCAGTTCGGTTATGAGAGTTTCACTTTTTACCACGGCAACATCACCCACCTGAACCTCCTTGAAGGATAGTGATCTGATGATTGCATGCTGCAGCTCTCTAGGAAGAGCATCGAAGCTCTGACCGGTAATATCACTGGACCATTCAGCATAAGGAATTAGCTCTGTCAAGGCTCGATTCATTGCAGATCTATCGATAAATCTGCCAGCAACATCATGGAATGCCCTGCCTGAAGTCATGTCAATCAAAAGAGCATCAATTCTGAAGTTTGATTTGTAAATAGGTGAATATAGATAACTTGGCGTGAATAACAGCATTATTGCATCGTTCACATAATTCGCAATAAATTCATGATATGCTGCATCGCCCTTTACTTCATACAGGTTTTTGTGAAACTGTGCTATGGCTTGAGTTTCCGATACCTCTACATATGGATAGAGCCACGGCCCTGCCGTTAGATCAATAAAATAGAATCTATGTGTGCCGCCAAAGCCCATCATGCCTTCCTGAATGAAATCTATCTCCGTATCAGGATCTGTCGTAATGCTACCATAGGTATGGAAGTAATTAATCTGCTCATTAGAAGGCTTCAGGAAGTATATTGTGTATCCTTGATCTAGGTCAAGGTTATCGAAGAGCCAGTCCTCTACCTGAAAGACATCGATCATCTTATACTTCTTCTTCGCTATTGTCACAAATTCTGGACCCCAAAATTCTATGCTCTTGCTAGCAACCCATTGCTTGATCAGTTCTGGAGTAGTATTTTCTACAGCAATACTGTTAATGAAGCTGAATAGCTTTCCTGATGTCTGTTCCGAAACACTCACAAAATTATATTCATAGTTGTACTTCACACCTGCGGCTCTGTCTTCAAAGAATATCGTAGGCGTATAGTTTTCCAGCAATTTACTAGAAATGTTTTCCTTATCTGCGTCAGACCATGTATCACCTATCATCACTAGATTGATCTGCATCTCCGTGTCTATGATCACATCCCTTGGCTCTCTTTCCGATGATAACGCAGCGTCTACGCTTGAGAAATTTGCATTTGCTAGCGTGGAGAAAAGTAAAATGCCAAACAACGAAGAAACCAAGAATACTCTTTGCATTCTTAATGGGTTAGCTAGGCACGAACTAATATTAACCATCCTAGACCCTCAACTTACTTCTGCGCACTATCGGATTTTGTCAGCATCTCAAGTTTCTTCTTGTACATACCCTCAATGTTGGATTCAAGGTCAAGTCCGTACTTTTGTGCGATGAACTGCAAGAGTGCTGCTGATTCAGTGATCTCGACCTTGGCGTGTTCCGTATTATTCCTCTCAAGAGCGAATGCGATCTCGCCTATCTCCCTGACTAGGTGCACGAATGCTTTGGTTACATCACTACCGAACTTCTTTTCGTAGTACTCTATAGCTACTTTGCTCATGTGTGCAGCAAATCATTATACAGTATAAAACCCTAGCGGGAGCGATAAACAAATATTAGCATGTTCTGGAAATTGCGCCTATGCAATATACAATGTCAGGAGAACGCATGTCTATACTGCAGGAAATGGAAAAGGAGTTTGATGACAAGAATGTTGCATATTTTCGAAAGCTTCTAAAACATGATGATTATGTGATTAGGACAAGATCTGTATGCATCCTTGCTGATATTGCTGGAGAAGATGTTGTTGACGACATTAGCGATGTTTTGCTTAATGATCCTGACGGATTGGTTAGACATGAAGCTGCGTTTTCACTGGGGCAGATGGGTTTTCGCAGTGCTGTCTCTGCCCTAGGCAAAGCAGTAAAGAATGACAAAAGCATGTTTGTCAGGCATGAAGCTGCGGTGGCATTAGGAGTCATAGGCTCCCAAGATGGTAGAGATATACTTAATGAAGCTTTGAATGATAAAGATGAAGAAGTCAGGGAGTCTGCGGTTATAGCGTTAAGCAACCTTGATTTCGTATCAAAAACTGATAATATGTCTAGGTTTGCAAAGATGACTGGAGGCTAACGCGTACTTGAGTGAAAGGTTTTAATTTCAGGTTCAAAGAAGAGTTCTGGGGGGGTCAGAACGTATGCGCTCCGCTCATCGCTCTCGCAATGAGGGCTCGCAATAACAAGCTTTCATCATCCCCCTTTCTAGTTATCTTCTGTAATTACGCGCATCACTCGCGTGCAGAATTACTATCAACTGACCAAGGATTTCCTTCAGAATGATGCCTTCATTGGTAATGGTTAAACCGCCGTTGACAGCTTTCAAGAAACGTTTCTTCGATAGTTCGGTTATGCGTTTCAGCGCCTGATAGTAATCGAAGCCTAACAACCTTGATATCTGATACACCTTCAGCTTCGGACTCATGGCCACACATTGTAGGACGCAATAGGTCTGAACATAGGAAGGCCTGCGTCCCATGTTGTATGCAATGCCCAAGGGGTCGAGGTTTCTGCCTTTAATCTCTCTCACATGCATATTATCAATCTGTATTATATTATCTGGCATGAATTAATAATTAATGGCAGTTATTAATTAAGTTTGTGTTTATAATATATACTCGGAGATAATAAGTGTGAAAACAATGCTTGATTTAGAGCCTAGTAATGCTTGTGCCTTCGGGAGTCATGGTGAACTTGTATACAGAATCGACCTCTGCATCATCAAATATTTCAGAATCATGTGTTATGATTATTATCTGTGACAATGGACCGAGTCCAGCCCTGAAGGCTTCACTGATTATTCTTACTAACGAACGCCTTCGCTCTTCATCAAGATGGGTTGTCGGCTCATCAAGAATTATGAAATCCATTTTGCCGCGTCCCATAACATACGCCATACCCAACCTCAATGCCAGTGCAATGGCAACTTTTTCTCCTCCACTTAATGATTCCATATCTATCGCTCCGCGTGGTCCGTAGCAGGTTACCAAAACCTCTCTGGCCTTCTCTGCAAGTTCGATCCTCAATATATTGAGTCCGAACATTGCAATATATTCAGATGCCTTTTGCGAAATCATTGTTAGTGCCCATGACCGCAAGCTCATCGCGACAGAACCGTCTCTGTTATACACCCCCTTCCTTATCTTTTCCAATAGATTGACGTAGGCATGTGCATTCTCCAATTCCTGCAAAGTTTTCGTTAGTTCTTGAATCTGCTCTTTCGCCTGCCTGTTTGTTTCATCAAATCTGCCTATCTCTCTTTCAAGCAGAGGTCTTTCTGTATTAACCAACTGATCATACTTTGATTGCTGATCATCATACTCTTTCTGATCAAAGGCGACAATCTCCTTCTTCAAACTAACAATTTTGCCTGTCAATTCGCCTGAATAATCATCCACAGCCAACAGCTTTAGATCCTTAATACTCTCGGTTTGTAAATGCTGCAATTCGTTTCTTATTCTTCCTGCTTCTTCTTCCTTCCTTGCTAGATCATTGCGATTCTGTATACCGATAGTCGTTAAGAACTGCGTCGCGGCTCTCGCAGACGCTTCAATATCGATCAATCTGCTTTCTTCGCCTTTGAGCCTTGTCAGGTCAGCCTTCTTGTTTTTTGCATCTTCCTTGATCCTAGCGAGATCTTTTCGAATATGTTCCGCATCAAGAAGCTTGGTTCTCTTTGAGTCTCCTACAGCAGAACCACAAACAGGACATTTTCCATCAATGGGCTGCAAGTACTTGTCAGCGCACTCTAGCAATCCCTCGAGCCTTCCAACCTCGTTATCCTTCTTCTGTGTGTCGTTCTCAAGCACATCGATCTTCTCTCTAATCTCTTCAATGCTAGCTCCTACCTTCGGTGCCTGTGAGGCATGCTGCAGGCTCTTGACAGCATCCTTGATCAGCTGCTCTAACTGCTGCAACTCCCTCCTTCTTTCACTAGTCCGTTGCTTGACATATCGTAGCAAAAGATCTTCGTTATGCTTTAGTTCCTGTACCTTTCTACTCAATGGCTCAAGGACATCCAGTTTCTGCTTGATCTTCCTCTCTTCATCTCTGAGTGTCTTTAGTTGCAAATTCAACACTTCAAGTTTTTTCGATGATTCTTCGAAGGTGTCTTTCTCCTCAGATATCTTCTGTTTCACACTTGCCAGGTCCTGATCATCATAACCGGTTCTTTGTCTAAGCAAAGACCTGAATGAATCTATAACATCTCTCATATTCTGAAATGCCTTGTCGAGCCTGTCAATTCCTATCAGAGTGTTAATCAACTCCTTGAACTCGCTCGGTCTGCTTTTCAGTATCGCATCTAACTCTCCCTGCTGAACAACGGCAGCCACTCGAAGTTTATCATAATCGAGGCCAACAATGTTGCTAACTTCACCGCTCATTGTTTCCTCCATCTGCTTTCTCTCGCCCTCGGCAATAGTTACAATATCAATATCCGTTATCTGTTCAAGCTTAGCAGTACTCGATCCTTTTGCGTCAATGCTTCTCGTTACCTGATATCTCTTAGAATCTGTTCTGAAATTCAGCTGAACCAGTGAAGTTGTCGAGCCCCGTCTGATCAAATTCCTGTTATGTCCTCTAGTATGCTGTCCGTAAAGCGCAAATGTTATGCCATCTATAACGCTCGATTTTCCAGAACCATTTTTGCCGATAAATACAGTAACACCCTGATCTAACTTGAGTGTTGTATTTCTGTGGGAGACAAAGTTATCCAATTGAAGTTTCTCTAACAACTCCATCACCAGTAAGCAATTTCACAGATCTTTCATAGTTTTGCCATATCATGCTGAATGCTTCGTCAGTATTTCCAGATTCTAAGAGCGGCAACAGTTCCTTGATCGCAAATCTTGCTAGCTCTTCATTGCCCAGTTCTTTTTTAGCAAGTTCAAACAGCTCGGTATCTATATCACCAGGCCTTTCTCCCAAAACTGTATAAGACAATGATTCGTCGATTATATCCCATCTATAATGCAAAACAATATTTGCTAATCTTGACAGCATAGCTGCAATGTTCTTAGAGTCAATATCTTTCCCACTCACCTTTACATGAACAACCGGCTTCTTTGGAAAGGTGCTAACCTTTCTTGTAAGTTCGTCCAGTTTTGCACTCAATTCATCATATTTTGCTATTATTCCGATCTGCGGTCTAACATCCAGCTTATGCCAGTGCGTCTTTGGCTCCTTTGCTGAGAGATCAACTATGTAAAACCCTTTTTCTGTCTCCTTTATGCCTTCAGAGGAAGTAGTTTCAATCGAGCCTGGATATGCGAGGGGTCCGCCCAGTCGGTCAAACTTTTCTTCGTACCTGTCATGATAATGTCCCATTGCATAGTAGGTGAAATTTGCAGGCAAGTCATTAGAGCTGATCTCGCCAGCATACCTGTTGAACTCCAGCAGACCCTGATGCAGAACCAGTATTTTATGTCCGGTGAATTTCTTGGCTTGTTCATCTGCTTCCTTCAGTTTAAGGAGAAGATCTTCAGTTTCGCTAGCCCTGAACTTGTCGAATCCCATAAACAATGTGTTGTTAAACTCATGCGGTTTTCCGTTGCCCATATATGTTGCAAATCCGAGATTGTGAAATGCGAACAGCACTGGAACACCTCTAACCCTGCTTATATCGTGCTCCCCAAGAACAAAGAATACCCTGATATCCCGTTCCTTCAACTTTTTGAGCTGATCTCCAAACTTTACGATCGCTCCGCCTTCGGGCTTTGGCATATGAAAAATATCGCCTGCAAGTATTACCGCCTTGACGCCTTCCTTGATTGATATATCAATAGCCTGCGCAAATGCATTGTAAACATCTTCCTCCCTCTCCTCCAGATTGAACTGCGAGTGTCCCAGATGTGTATCAGAGAGATGAGCTACTAACATATACAATCAATCTTGCAGGTATCCTTTTTTAATCATTGCCTGCGTTGATTCTTTTGTTGCTTGCTTCATCTTGCTGATCTGTCTCCACTCCATTACCGCGTGTTGATCTGCTCCAACTCTCTTCTCCATAACTTGATCGATATGCACAAATGCAGGAAGATTGACACACTGTCCCACAAGAATAGCATCTCCAGGGTTGAGCGATGGAAGCTGTTCTATGATCTCCTTGCTAAAAGCTTCACTTGCAACAGATACCTGCGCTTGATCGTCCTGCTGCACCATCTTCATAACAGCAAGCGAACCCATCTGGCTAAGCACGTTTGCATCAATACTTCTAGGTCTTTGCGAAACTATTGCAAGCCCTAGACCAAACTTCCTTCCCTCTCTAGCTACTTTTGCAGCAAGATACTTTGTGTCAGTCTTTTCGTCCTTGGGAATGAATACATGCGCCTCTTCAATAACAACGAGAACCGGAGCAGGAAATCTTATTGGTGCCTTCCCTTCTATCTCGCCCTTCTTAGCCCTCGTGGCCCTCTTCCTATCACTTAGAAGCTCCTCCAGATAGAACCCGACTGCAATATCCGCTTGGCGGTCTGTCAATTCGATGAGATTTATGACATTCACCTTGCCATTCTTTATCAATGCAGTAGGATCGCTCACACCTGGATCCAATATCTTACTGAAACGGCTCTTGGCATAATCAATCTTGTCAAGTACGGCCTCAGCAGCTTCCTGATAACGTTTATCCTTGCCTTGTGCATTTACATACTTATCATTTACATACCTATCAAGGGCTTCCCAGAAAGCTTCTCCATGATTTGCCTTAGCCTCTTCGAAGGCTGTGCGAAGTACATGCTGCTGATTCGATGCATTTTTCCCTATCTCCATAACCTCTGCAAACTTTTCCGGTTCTAACAGCCTAGGGTTTATCTTTGCGTCCATCACGTTCATGCCACTTATCTGTAGGGAAGAATAATCATCATGGTAATCAAATATTATCAGCGTCCCTCCGATCCTCGCCATCTCCTTTGCGAGTAGCGATACAAGGTTGCTCTTACCCATACCGGTCATCGCCAAAACAGCAAGATGCCTAGCCACCACTCTTTCTATGTTTACTCTAGCCTCAACCTTGCTGTTTCTTAGGAGCGAACCTATCCTTATCCATCCGTCATTATCGGGTGCGAAGATTATGCCCAGATCCTCCTGCCCGGCCTCGAGAATATCTGTTCCTGGCAAAGGAGGTACATCTGGTATGATTGCTCTGCCGTTCTTAAGATCGTCAAGGTAGCCCAGTATTCTAACCCAAGCCCTGTAGCTTTTATCGCGTGTGTTAACGTCTGCAACCTCTTTGCTTTCCAGTGCTTCTGCATAATTTCTAACATACTTACTTAGAGCATCACTAACGATGGTTGATCTCTCAACCAAACCTAGAATCTTGCCATTAGCGCCATTAATGATTACATATTCACCAGCACTGACAGGTCTTCTTGATTCGAACATTATTTCGTGAGGTTTAGATTCTCCAACGACGATACCTATTTCTCGCATACACCCTAATCAGAGACAGAAACAACTATAAAAGAATAATTCGAAACTTTATACTATCGATCCTTAAGTATATTTTTCCTACTTCAACGCATCAATTTATCTTAGCACGGCTCTTGCGCCAATTTCGTTTTTCAATCCATAGATACTAGCAAGCCTTTCGATGTCGTTATCGCTCACCAGCACTGTTTTGTGCGCAAGCTTCAAAACATAAGGATACCCAGAAACGCTACCATACGCAAGCGTATCAAGCGTTGTTTCGACTTCCTCCTCTGTTACTGCATCATGAAATTCGAGCTTTATTAATGGAGTAAAATCTCCCAGCCTTGCATAAACCACCGTAACGGGTTCCTTGTAGCGTGTGATGAGATACGGCCTGCTGTAGCCTGCCTTCCTGCCTATGTGGTTATAGAAGTAGATATCGCCCACTTTGCTGTCCATTCGTTCGAATATCTCCCTGCTATCAGATGTCTTGGAAATGAATACGATGTTCTTATGTTCGCTTGCAAGATCAATCAAACTCGTGACTGCTGAAGCGTTTGCTCTAACGAACCTAGAGATCATTGAACCGTCGATCAGGATCAGATCTACCTTATCAGCAGCCTTTCTAGCCAAACTTGTCTCCATCTCCATCGACCTTGTTTCTAACTGGCTCTGATCCTTTACACCTATGTCATGATCCATCTCTTTTGCCAGTATAGCACCTTCCTTGGTTACGCATACAGCATCTATCGCATAAAGATGAAACCCCTGAAACCGCTGCCTGTTGTAGCTGCTATCAATTCCAGCAAGAACAGATTCAGATGCTACAGGCTGATACTCTGCCCATGACTCTCTAGCCTTTTCTAGAATCTTTTTGTTCGTCGAATCATTTTCAGATATACCAACCCTCTTGCTTTCATGTTTCTTGATTGCGTCCAAATATACGTCGTGGAGCATGGCATAAAGTACAAGAACGAACTTAAATTGTTTTAGAATAAATAGGCTAATGGATTGAATGGTTGTACTGCAACTAAATGTTCTAACCCACGCGTACGTCCTTAACTTCGAAAGGCGCAACATTCATGGTTATGTATTCCTTGATCCTGAATTCTATATCTTTTGCAGTTAGGTCACCCATGCTTGGAGAACCAACGTCAAATGTTACCTTGTCAGAACCTATCTTTGCGTTCTCGATTACAAGGTCTGCATACTGATTTGTAAGCTCGGTAACCCAGTACTTTGCCTGCTCTATATTCACGTTTGAAACTTTTATCTCTACCTTTACTGGTCTGAATTTTGCCGCACCAGCGTATTTTTCTCCTTCAGTTGCAACAGTTTCTTCCTTCTTGCCAAAAAGACTCCCGAATCTGCCCATATTAATACATGCGAACTATTGGTATAAGAACATTTATTCAGAAAAACCGTTGTAAACTCTATCGTAAAAAACGATCATATATAATAATAAATTGTTCAAGGATAACAGGATAAGTCTTGGCTGGATCAAAGACTGTTATTAGTATGATCGGTGCAGCTGCTGTCGTAGCAGGAGGCTGGTTCTGGCTCACGCAACAACACGTGCTAGCCCTTTCCCTGTGGCTATTAGGCGTTGCCATAATAGTTTTGCGAAAAAGAATGAGAGCAAGATAGCTGAATCTAAAGTTGAACTTGAGACATTGATCCAATCCAAATTTATTGAAGCTGTTTGAATCTAAGCCAAAGCCATGATCAACCTGTTGCACTATACTATGGATGTTGGTGCTGCACAACCTGTTGATGTTAACATGGCTCTGCTGCTAGCGCTTGCGTTTGGCGCAGCACCATTATTTCTTGGACTGACAAATTCAATATTGTCAATTCGTTACGGCGATTCTTTGAAAATACTCATTGCGGGTGTAGCGTTTGGTATTACAATAATATCAGTGTGGGATATTTTTCAAGGAGCATCTGGACTTGGCCTTAACCTTGGCCCTGACTCGATTGATATACAATCACTTCTGCTGCTGGCATTTGGTATAGGTTTGTTTATACCCTTTGTTGTGGAAAAAGCAACTGGTTCAGTCAGGAGTTCAGAGACACACTTCACATCGTACGCAGTAGCATACGCATTTGCCATGATAATTGGCTTTCATGCATTTGCAGAAGGTATAATCATAGGATTTGATCTACAGACTGGATATGCATTTACTTTCACTCAGAGATCGGTGCAAGCATTAAGTTTCATTCTACACAAAATTGCGGAGGGAATAGTTATCTCCGTACCGATAATGCTTATCAGACCAAGGAAGGACGTGTTTGTTATTGCCGGCATAATAGGTTCCATGCCATTGCTTGTAGGCATTGCATTGGCATACATTGGCGTTTCAGGTTCTCTAGTATCCTATGCATTTGCGCTTGGAGCCGGAGGCTCAGCGTATATTTTGTTAAGGCTGGGACACATGTCATCTTCAATATCGGGAAACAGGATGCTATTGTTTGCGGGAATTATTGTCGGTGCTATTTTCATTTATTTTGCTGGGTGGATACACACAATAGAGATATAAGACTCGTTCAGGGAAAATCCTCGATGGCCAATATCAAGTTAATTTCTGTAATAGGGGCATCTGTGGTCGTGCTTGTAGCACTTGCGTATATTGCTTCGACCCAGAGCTCAAACAATGTGGAAGAAATATTTGGTGCCGGCTTGCAGAATGCTGCAAAATGTATTAACGGAGATTTTGTTGCTGATCCTCAAGAACAGATCGTTGAAATTGACATGAGTGCATATCAATGGAGGTTCAGCTATTGTAACATTATGGTGTATGAGGGCCAGACAGTAACGTTTACTCTGCAGAGCGCTGATGTACCGCACGGATTTGCTATAGATGGTTACCCAGAGATCGGCAGCATCTTCATAAGCCCTCAAGCGCCATCAAAAGTTACTTTCACTGCAAATAAGTTGGGTGAATTTGTTTATTTCTGCACCGTATTTTGTGGAGAGGGACATCCGCTTCACAAGGGTTCATTTACGGTTCAAGGGCGATGATTATATGTCAAGAAAGGTCAAGAAGAGTAGCAACACAAAGAAGTTTATCATCATTGGAGCTGCCGTCGCTCTATTGGTCTCAACTATAGCGATTGCGTATAACCCGGGACCATCTGCCCGTTCAAATACATACATCAAAGAATTCGTTTTGCCTTCTCAGTCTGCTGCACCCGTAGGCATAACAGTTGACTCGAGCGGTATGGTCTGGATTGCGGAATCCGGCACGCGAAAGATCAGCAGATTTGATCCTTCTGCAGAAAAATTCACCGAATACCCTCTACCGGGATCACAGCAACAGGCAGGGCCTAATCCTATAGCCTCAATATGGGTGCTTAAGTTCGATAAAGATGGCAATTTATGGTTTCCAGACGTACCTTCAAATGCTATATGGAAGTTCGATCCTCAAACTGCTGAGTTTGAAACATACAAGATCCCCGCAAGTTCTGAATTCGGAACATCCTACCCTATCAATCTGGAATTTGACGATGAAGGTAAGATCTGGTTCAGCGAAATTTATGGCAAGAATATTGGTGTATTGGATCCGAGTATGGCACAGCACAACACTAACAAGGGCATAACAGAAATACCTCCATCAACGAATCTTGAAACGCTAGGCCCTCTGGCACTAGACAATGATCATAATATATGGTTCACTGCCCTGACATATCCTATCAGCGGAAAACTCATGAAATTTGATCTACAAGAGAAAAGTTTCACAACTTACAGCTTGCCTCAGGGCATTACTTCACCTGTAGGAATAGCGCCAGATGATGATGGAACTCTCTGGATAAATGATCATGGCACGAGCATGTTTATCAATTTCAACCCATCAACAAACGTGACTACGCAATACGCGACCTCGCTTCCTCCAAGGAGTACATCAATAGACCTTTATGAAAAATGCCTGAAACAGCCAAATGGATCTGTGGTTACCTGTCATGGGTATCCTGTCTCGCTACCATACTGGAATGCTATCGATAGCCAAGGCAGGATCTGGTTCAACGAGCATCAAGGAAATTCTATGGGAGTATTTGATCCTTCTAGCAAAACACTGATCGAATATTTCATTCCTACGCAGAACCCACAATGGGGTGCCTGTGAAAACTATCAGGAACCATGTGGCATAGCTAATCCACTGCAGTTCACACTTGCACCTAATGGAAAAGTCTGGTTCACTGAATGGAGTGAAAGCCGGATAGGTGTATTAGATACAAATATACCAGTACCAATCTCGCTGAAAATCTTGACAAATGAACCCGTTACCGTTTCTCATGGTGAAACTGTTACACTAGATCTAGCTGTTGGTACAAGTGAAAAACTGGACGCTAACGTGCAGATGCGCATATCAGGAACAGTAGCACCTACAGGAAGGTTGTTCAACATGACCGCAGAATTCAGCGAAGAAGAACTAGCATTCAATGAACCTTCCACAAAGAATGTTTCGCTGGAACTTACGCCTGAAGATACACTTGCTGCTGGAAATTATAGAATCACCGTAAGTGCAAGGTACAATGAAGTAACATATTCAAAGATTATAGAATTAACAGTTGAACCCAGCAAGATCTAGTGTGAGCTATGAGCATACCTGCTATTGATCTAGCAACTGGCATGGAAGTTTATTCCACAAAAATAATAGGAATAGAGGGTAGAATCAAGCAATCACCGGATCAATTTGTTGTTGAAGAAATAATTGATTCGTCATTTGATATATCCACAAATTCAGATAATGAGCATCTGTATCCATTGTACCAACTGAAGAAAGATGGCATTGATTCTAATCATGCTGTCAAGGAAGCCGAGACCGCAACTGGACTGAAGCTCAAGGTTGTTGGCCTCAAGGACGCAAAGGCTGTTACTACACAATATGCAAGTGTTAACGCAAGACAACGAAACGCCAAGAACAAACTTGTCACAGAACACTGTACGCTTGATCTTGTGGGATACACCAGCAAACCGATTGTGAAAGGAAAATTGCTAGGTAATAGATTTATCATCAAGATAAATGATTTTCGCGGCAACGTTGAACAATCTGTTACTGAACTGCAGGAGCATATAGACAAACATCTTGTGGCAAACTTTTACGGCTATCAGAGGTTTGGAAGTTCAAGGCCAGTCACACACCTTGTTGGCAAGGAAATTGTCAAGCGAAACTTTAGAGAAGCAGTGAATCTATTTCTGTGCTATTCAAACGAGAACGAAAGTGAGCATAACAAGGAGATAAGAGAGATGTGCAATGACGCCTCTAATTTTGAAAATGTCCTGAAGGTAATGCCTGACAAGATGGATCTTGAAAGAGTCATGGTAGAAGAACTTGCCAAGAGCAGTGATCCTATCAAGGCGATCAGGAGATTGCCGATAACGATAAGGCGGCTGCTTCTGCAGGCTTACCAGTCATACATATTCAATAAAACATTGAGTATTGTGATCAAGGAAGGCCATGAAATAGCGTCGCCAAAACAGAATGACGTATGCTTTTCCTTCATGCATAATGATATGAACATGATAGGCCTGAATAGGTTCAATATAGATACAAAGAATTTGCAGCTTCCTGCAATACCGCTTGCTGGCTATGCCTTTAGGGACGACAACAAGTATAGTGCTATAGTGAAGAAAGTCATGGAAGAAGAATCAGTTTCCATGAAGGATTTTTACGTAAAGGAATTACAAGAGGTCAGTGTTGAAGGCGGTTTTAGGCAGGCATCAATGCTCTGCAGGGAATTTTCTTATTCGCTGAACTATTCCCTCGAAACAAAATTCGTTTTAAATAAGGGAAGCTATGCCACTATTCTGCTAAGAGAATTGATGAAGCCCAGCGATCCCATAAAAGCTGGATTCTAGTCCACATGCTTTATCTTTATGTCTTTAATTGTCTTCTCTGACTCTATCTGGATTGTAGTATGGGAAATCTTGAACTTTGTTTTTAGAATAGTCCCGATCTCGTCTATGATCCTTGCAGATTCGCTTACCATCTGATCTTTTACAATAATATGTCCACTGCAAGCGTTAAGACCAGAAGATATTGTCCAAACATGCAAGTCATGTATATCCTGCACTCCATTGACATTCTTGATTTCAGCAATAATTTTTTGCAAATTTATGCCTGAAGGAGCTCCTTCCAGCAGTATGTGTATAGATTCCTTCAGTATGCTTACCGCACCCCTAACTATCAGACCTGCGATCATGAACGCGATAATAGGATCTACAACAAATATCTGCGTGACAGCTACAATTATGCCAGCAATTATGACCCCGACAGATGATACTGTATCATAGAATACGTGCAGGAAAGCGCTTCTAGCGCCTATGCTGCTTTTCTGCACTTCCTTAAGAATGAAAGCCATCGATATGTTGGCGGCCAAACCAATAGTCGCAACGCCAATAAGTATGGTTATGTCAATGCTCGGCGGATTCCATAAACGCATGTAAGCTTCTCTGAACAATATCGCTGCGATTATTGCAAGCATTATGCCATTTGCCAGAGCGGCCAAGACTTCTGCCCTATGGTATCCATATGTCAGCTTGTGTGTATGTTCTCTGCTTGCAAGTCTTATGGCAAATAGACTGAGTGCTATTGCCATAGCATCTGAGAGCATATGTCCTGCGTCACTAAGAAGCGCAATACTGTTGCTAAGCAGTCCGCCAAAAAATTCGAGCAGCGTAATAGCAGAGGCTATTGCTAGCGCTATGGTTAATTTTCGTTTTATGCTAGAACTGAGATCGTGCATCTGTTCATCAACTGGTTCTGATAAATATAAACTGACGCACTAAAACTTGAGTGTGTGCTTTAACTCTCTGTCTTTGTAGATTGCAGGATGATTACTGTCAGCGAGAACACACTCGAACCAGTAGTTCTTTCCGTCCTTGTACAGATAGTATGAGCCTATGACCTGCATGTTCGGATATTTTTCGCCAACCCTTCTTTCTGCGACCGTTTGCATGCTGTCAGACTGCTTTATCCTTACAACACCGAAGTGCTTAGGTCTCCTACCAGCCTTTGGCCTCTGCTTCCTCATTCCTCCCCTCCCAACTCTGATTCTTACTAGAACAAAACCCGGCTTTGCCTTGTATCCTAGCCTTCTCGCTCTATCAAGTTTTGACGGTCTTTCTATTCTAACTATAGTTGGCTGCTTCCTCCACTCTATGGCTTTAGCTTTCAGTTCTGCAGAATTTTCCTTCCACATCTTTCTCCAAGTGCCAGCAATCTGACTGTACATGCCCGTAGCCTATTCTCCCCCCTTTAATATTTGTATAATCTTTTCTGCGATAACATTTGCAGCTAATTCCTGTGCTTCGAAAGTTTGTGCCCCAATGTGCGGAGTGCAAACAACGTTTGGCAACTGCACAAGTGCGGTATTAGTTGGTGGCTCGATCTCGAAAACATCAAGCGCTGCTCCAGCTATCTTGCCCTCTTTCAGTGCATTATACAAGGCCTGCTCGTCTATCACTGCACCCCTGGAAGTATTGATCAAGTATGCATTTTTCTTCATCAAACCTAGCCTCTGATTGTTCATCATATGCTTCGTCCCTTCACTTAGTGGCACATGCAAAGTAACAAAGTCGGAGCTGCTTAACAAAGTGTTAAGATCGCTTACCACCATGCCGACCTCCCTTGAAAACTGCTGATCTATAGGTATAACATCATAGCCAATTATATTCATGTTCAAACCCCTTGCAATTTTAGCAATCCTCCTGCCTATCTTTCCTACACCAACAATTCCAAGGTATCTTCCTTTGAGTTCTATGCCGACAAGCTCTTTCTTCAGCCACTTGCCATTCTTTACTGCAGCATCAGCCCTTGGAATATTTCTGGCAAGAGAAAGCATCATGCCTATAACTAATTCAGCGACTGCCGTCATCGCTGCAAGTTCAGCATTGATGACCTTGATTCCCTTGGATTCTGCATATTTTACATCGATGTTATCCAAGCCAACACCGACCCTAGCGATTATCTTGATCTTCGTGTTGGCATCTATCACTTCCTTTGTTACCTTAGTCCTGCTTCTTACTACCAGAATGTCGTAATTCTTGACAGCGCCAATCAACTCATCTGGTTTGATCTCCGGTCTATAGTCTACCTGCAGACCAGATTTCTTCATGACCTCAATGCCCTTTTGTTCTATTGTATCACAAACTAGAACCTTCCCGCTTACCTGCATGAACGACGTTTGTACACTATACTAAATAATCATTTTGAAAGACTTTTACGCCTCCAGATGATCCTATACATGTGGAGAATTACATACTGCGGATAATCAAGGACCAGTGGGAAAAGCAGGTATTTGCCATAAAGGCATACTATGCCGGCGTGAGAAGAGACTGGAAAGACGGCGCAAGAATTCTCTTGATCAAGAATACTGAAGCGGGTGATGCGTTTATTGGTTACGCTGTTATCAAGAAAATTACTGATCTGGAAGAGATGGGGGATGAAGAAAAAGATATGTGCATAGATAATAACTGGAACAAGAAGCTTTCATTCGGCAAACTGGTTAGGTTTGAACCATCTGTACTCGTTAAGGATACTGTTGTGTCAAAGTGGGGGCAGAAGGGCGCATTGTTGCATGGTGCGCCGATATCTGAAGATGATATTGAATCGATTGTAAAAATGACCAAAGTTAAAATTGTATCATGAAATCTGTGATTATTCCACGTGTTTCTTCCAAATACTTAAATACTCTTAATCTCAAATCAAGCGCACAATGAACAAGACGTTGATGGCTGGAATAGCAGCAGGGATACTCGTTTTGGGATTAATTCTCGCTCCAATGTCATTCGACCAATTCGCAGATGCAAAACACATCAAGAGAATAGTGCAGACGAAAGAGTTCAAATCGATGCAGGACCCGGGAAAGGGTCATGAGCTGCACAAAATAGCCATAATTCTGCCTCCTTCAGACAATGTGGTCTACACTGGTAGATTCACTTATTCTGCAAGTGGGCCTGTGGAAGTTGTTGTGCTGCATGACATTAAACCAGGAGAAACTCCAGCAAAGATTTACACAATCGATGGAGAGAAGAAGTGGGCGCTTTCGCTGATCAAACTCGGTGGCGATGTGGGAACAGCAACAGGATCCATGTCATTTGTGGGGGCAGCTTTAGCATTGCACACACTTGACGGTAGCGACTTTACCGCACAAGTTAGTGTACATGCATTTGCAAGAGCCATGCAAGGTGAATTACCTCCCGTTGGCGTGACCAAAGAATATGTCTGTTCTGACAGGACTACAGTTTCAGATCCAATGAATTGTCCAGAGGGACCAGTAGCCGTATCAGATGCCAAGACAATAACAGTTAGCGAATGGGCACCTTGGTTCCAACCTACTGCGTTACAGGTTGATCCGGGAACACCAATAGTGTGGGATGCTGATGAAACAACATCGGTGCATACGATAACGTTCGTCACCAGAGTTACCGACTTGCAGCTGAACATGGATGAAGAATTCACTGCAAAGACAACCGCAATACTGACTCCGGGTAGTAAGTCTTCAGCATGGACACCCGAAGCTGGTGTGTACGTGTACGTGTGTGCAATCCATCCGTACATGACTGGAGTCATATCAGCAGGAGTTCCGTACAATGCGATTACTGGCGCGATGGGAACCGATGAAAAAGATCCAACAGTAGCAAAGTTTGCACCATGGTATCCGAGCGTTGCACCATGGCAAGACCAGAGGCCATTCAGAGACAATCCGGCTACACCTGGCGTTGGTGAGGTCTGGGTAGACACTCAGTTTGAAGTCATGGCAGATCCGAATTCTCCAACGGGTAGGTTCGGCAAGCCGTGGCCTGGTACAATAACAATCGTCGATGCTTCGACATGGGAAGTAACTGGAAAGATCTCAGAAGGGCTGAACAATCCACACAACCTCATGGATTCTCCAGATGGCAAGTATGTGATACAGTCAAACTGGCATGACGACTACCTAACGCTGATTGATGCTAGAACAAAGGAAGTTGTAGAGAACAAGAACTACATTCAGACAGGTTTTAACCCAGCACACGTAGCATGGACAGAAGACAACATGATCATTACTGGTGTAAATGCTGGCGCTGAACTACAGGTGTTTGATGGTGCACAGGTAACCGATCCGGATGTACCTGCGTCAGAAATCAAACCAATGGCGACGATCAAGGCATCAATACCATTAGCTGGTCCGCATGGATTCTGGTACAAGGATCGCATTATATCCGTACCATACCACTTGGCAAACCACATGGTAGTAGTTGATCTGGATGCAAAGGAGGAAATGTTCACACCAATAAACATAAGCGAACTTCCTGACGACGTAACAGATGATCCTGACGATATGATCGGTCCAGGTATAGATCTTGCATCGTACCTCGGTCCAGAGATAAACGGACACAGATTCTGGGTAACAACAGAAGTGTTACTGTCACATGCAAAGCTGTTACAGGGAAGGCTGTTGATATATGACATCGGCAGTATGGTGGGAGGTCCTTCAAGTCCAAAGTTCGTGAAGATGTTGGAAGTTGGTTCAATACCAATACAGTCTCCAGTAAGTCCTGACGGCAGATATGTTGTAACTGCTAATGCGGGAGGAATTGGAGCGAAACCAATGATAACAATAACAGAACTGGACTATAACAACCCAATGAATTCAAGAGTGATAAGAGAATTACCGTCGTATCCAGGTTCGCACGGTGTTGAATATGGATTCAAGAAGGGCGGAGGACTATATGCGTATGTTAGCAACAAGTTTGCTCCTGTACTGCAGGTAGTCGATCTTACAACGAGTCCACCAATGCTAGCGGGCGAAATTGATCTGGGCAACGGCTGGGGCGGAATGGGAATATTGACAATGCCGAGTGCTGCGTATTATGCATCGCTTGACGAGCATCCACACGGAAAGCTGTACAAGTAACTATCCCTTTTTTGTTTATTATAACTCATACTGTAAAGTGAGTTTATATTTATTAACGAAGCATATCATACTTGGGCTATGAAATTTAGGGTCGACAGAGATTCGTTGGGTGAAGTAAAAATTCCATTTGATGCTTATTACGGCGCATTTACTGCAAGAGCCTTGAAACAATACAATGTTACCGGATTGAAATCGCATCAGCATCTGATTAAGGCATTTGTTATGATCAAGCGTTCGGCTGCGTTAGCAAACATGAAACTAAAGAAACTTGATTCCAAGAAAGGAGGTGCGATTGTCAGGGCATGTGATGAAATCTTGGATGGTTCATTGATGGATCAGTTTGTTGTTGATGCCATAAACTCCGGTGCGGGAACCGTATTCAACATGAACGTCAATGAAGTAATTGCTAATAGGGCGTTGGAGATTCTAGGCAAGAAAAAGGGTGATTACAAATCTCTAAGCCCTAATGATGACGTCAACATGTCCCAGTCGAGTAACGACACGTTCCCAACTGCAATGCATGTTGCCATACTCATGGATCTCAACGAGCTGATACCTTCGATAAACAAGTTGATAGCCCCTTTACGAAGAAAAGCAAGAGAGTTCAAAAGAGTAACAAAGGTAGGCAGAACGCATCTGATGGATGCCCTTCCGATTACTTTGGGTGCGGAATTTGAAGCATATGCTAATGCTGTTGAAAATGCAAAACGTTCAATTGAAAATAGGAGAACTGAACTCGAATATGTTGCGCTTGGAGGAACTGCAGTTGGTACGGGAGCTAACACGCCAAAAGGTTACAGAGGGTTAGCAATTAACAATCTTGCAAAGATATCTGGTTTGCGTCTTAAACCTGCCAAGGATATGCACTACGCGCTCCAGAGCAGATATGGTGTAGCAAATGCATCATCATTATTGCGAAACCTTGCGCTGGAACTTATACGAATCGCCAATGACATTAGACTGATGGCGTCAGGACCGATCGCTGGACTTGCTGAAATAGAGATACCTGCGGTTCATGCTGGTTCTTCTATAATGCCCGGGAAGGTAAACCCATCACTTGCTGAAAACCTGAACATGGTGTGCTTTAACGTGGTTGGCAACGATCTTTCTGTTGCACTTGCGGTTCAGGCTGGACAGTTCGAGCTCAACGTAATGCTGCCAGTGATGGTAAAATGCGTTCTTGATTCGATTGACATGTTGAAGAACGTACTGCCAGTATTTGCAGAAAACATGATCGATGGCCTGCATGCAAACAAGGAAAAGCTTGAAGCTTCCATTGAAAAGAGTCCGGTTCTTGTTACGTTATTGGCACCGTATGTAGGTTACATGAAAGCAGCGGAATTGTATAAGGAAGCATTGAAAACAAATGCTAGCATAAGAGAGCTTGTTGTTAAGAAGGGTCTCTTGAGCAAGCAAAAAGTAGACAAGATATTAAGCAAGAAGAATGTTCTAAATGGCTAGACCACGCTATGGCAAAGGTCATGATAGAATCCTATGGTTGTTCCGCTAGCATGGCGGACTCGGAAATGATAGCAGGTCTGCTCAAGAGCAGCGGTCATGAGCTAGTCAGTGATGTAAATGGCTCTGATGTAAATTTGGTAGTTACATGCGCAGTCAAGGATGTCACTGCAAACAGAATGGTTTACAGAATAAAGGATTTGACGATGAGCGGGAAGCCCTTGGTCGTAGCAGGTTGCTTGGCAAAGGCCGAGCCTGATAGAATCGAGAAGTTGAGTCCGAGGGCAAGCATGCTTGGCCCGCACGCAATTGACAAGGCTGTGGAGGTCGTGAATACTGCCCTTAACGGCGGGAGATCTGTTGTTCTAACTGACTCTACCACACCAAAGGTAAACCTGCCTAGGCTTAGATTCAATCCTGCCGTAAGCATCGTGGAGATAGCTAGCGGATGCATGAGCGAGTGTACCTTCTGCGAGACAAAAATCGCGAAAGGCAGGTTGCGAAGCTACAGGATTGGCGATATAGTGAGGCAGGTAAAGGAGGATGTCAGGCAGGGCTGCCGGGAAATATGGCTTACCTCTACCGACAATGGTCCGTACGGGAGGGATCTGAAGTGCAGCCTTGCTGACCTTATCAAGGAGGTTAGCAGTGTAAAAGGCGACTTTATGGTACGAGTTGGGATGATGAATCCAATGCACATTCCATTGATACTTGAGGACCTCATAGAAGCTTACAGAAACGACAAAGTCTTCAAATTCCTCCACATACCGGTGCAGAGCGGCAGCGACAAGGTACTGAGATTGATGAAGCGAGGACATAGAGCACAGCTCTTTGCAGATATCAGCAAAAGGTTCAGAGATGAGTTTGAACAATTCACAATTGCTACCGATGTCATAGCAGGGTTTCCAGAGGAAGACGAGGTTGATTTTCATCAGACGCTCGAACTTTTGAAGGAAGTCGAGCCTGATGTTATTAACATATCAAAGTACAGTGCAAGGCCCGGCACAGAAGCTAATCTCATGGATAAAGTTGATGTAAAGATTGTAAAAGAGAGAACAACAGAGTTGCACCAACTTGCAAACTCAATAGGTTACAGAAGAAACAGAACATGGCAGGATTGGAGTGGAGAAATTTTGGTTGATGAGATTACAGATGATGGTGTGCGCGGGAGAAATTTTGCATACAAACCTGTCTTCATGAAGGAAAAAGTTGCCCTTGGTTCGAAAACCAATGTGAAGATAAATAGAATTTCGCGTCATTTTCTGTTTGGAAAAATTCAGAAATAATTTTGCATCAATTTTCTTAAATCGGTTATGTGCTAATTGTAAATCACCAAAGCTTTTTAACTTACTCTACCTATGCTAAGGAGGGACGGCTTGGGTGTAGAAATAGAGACTCCTATTACAATTGTTGGTGTTGGTGGTGCGGGGGCAAAACTCGCAGCACAGGCAAGAACCAAACTGGGTGCTAAGTGTATTCTCATTAGCAATGATAGGAACGACCTTAACCATCCAGACTGTGAAAGCATCTCCATCGATGTCAAGCAGCTTTTGAACCCATCTCCTAACAGTATAAGGGGTGCAGTTCTTGAATCTCAGGATTCTATCATGGGTAAACTGAACGGCAGTTCAACGGTAATAGTGATTGGCAATCTCGCTGGCAGGGCTGGCATAGCTGTCACGCCTATGATTGCTAGGATGGCCAAGAAGATGAAGAAAAACGTTATCTCATTCGCTATAATGCCCTTCAAGTTCGAGATGAATAAGTTGTTTAGCGCTGGTGTATCGTTGAAAAGGGTCAAGGAATCTTCAGACTGTCTGGTCATTGTGGATAATGACGCCTTGCTCTTCAACAACCCGGACTTGACGCCTCAAGATTGCTATAGAATAACGAACGATGCTTTACTCGAGGTAGTTGGTTCCGTTGCTAATGGTATATCACTAGATGATGAGACGAATGTATTATGCACAAGCAGGGATTCTGTGAATGATGCTGAATCTGCGTTGAAGGACTCGATTAAGATGCTTTACAGCGATGTGGATCCCGAAAATGTGAAGAGAGCCATGCTGTATGTTATTGGAGGAGACAGGGTGCCCGTGGGCGTTCTTAACACGTTAGTTAATAGCGTGCACAACATACTTGGAGAGAACGGCACAGAAGTTGGCTTATCGTTGTCATCTTCAGGGTCCAAAGGTGTGAAGGTGCTACTTATGGCCTCTGTGCTCGAACAGACTAGGTTTGATGGTTATGATCCGTTGAACATGCTCCCTGCGGATTCAGTTATGGACTGGGACGAGATCGAATGTGATTTGAAGATAGAAACACGTATACCTAGAATGGACTAGACGCAGATATTCAGACAAGGCTGTAGAAAATAATAAGAATCTACGTTGATATGCTATTTTGTAAATGATCGATAAAGTTGTAATAGACAAGGATATTCTTGGCTGGGGTAGTGATCAAGAAGAAGAACTTTTGAAACAATACAAGAAGATATTGTATGTAGGAAAAGATCCCGACCTCCCGCAAAGAAGTTTTGATGACGAAGTAGCTTCTTACTGTATGAAAAACAATTGCGATTTATTGACTGGAGACGCAAAGTCTTACACGCATTGCTTTGAGGCCGGAATAAAGACTATTCAGATCACAAGATATGCTTGGTATAAAGACGGTGACAGACCGATATATCTTATCAGAATTATCGATTAACTTTAGTCTATTTCTTCTTTCTTCCCTTCTCAGGTTCTTTCTTCTCTTCTTCTGCTCCTTCCTCTTCTGCCATAATATCCGCAAGGTCTTCCTCGCTTAGGACAATCTTCTCAGGCTCTTCTTCCTTCTTGGGTTTACCTTTTTCTTCAACTTCCGCAACCTCTTCAACTTCAGGAACCTTGACTTCTTGTTTTTCAGCAACAACTTCTGGTACAGTTTCCTGCGTAGCTGCTGTTGCTGCTGCTGGCGCGGCTGCTCCGACCTCTGGTTTTTCTTCAGTAACTTCTTCTTTTGCTTCTTCAGAATAAGGAGAAACTGTAACTACATCGTCTTCGTCCTTAACCATCTTAACCCTGACCTTTCTTGGAGGATGCCTTATGCCCCTTTTCCACATCTGTCGATTTAGTTCTTCATCGATCTTTATCTCCTCTGCCTTCATATGGCGAGTAGCAAATTCCTTGATCATATTTATTGCGCGTTTTGTCCTTCGATTCTCTGGGCTAAGTAATACCTTTGAAAGATTAATCGTGTAAACGCGGCTTAGCTCCTCTTCTTCAGACAATATAATCACCCAACGTTAACATCGGTTCTCCTCCACTCTCTCTGCTTGGGGTTTCTTCTTACTCTCCTGTTAGTGCGCACTATGACCCACGCAGGTGTAGCGGAGTTTTGTCTCATCCTCTTGATCAGCCTGTTTTTTCTTCCAGTAGGTTTTCTAGCCGCCATAGCTGATTGCATACAATAACTACCCTTTTTTAAATCATTCCACACTTGCGCATGATGTCATTTAGTTGCTTTAGTATGTGTGCAGTTGCGCCCCATATTACATTGCCGTCGTATTCGAATTTGTAAAGATCGCCAAAATCAGCATGTTCGTGATCAGGTGTCATCGTTTTCAACAGATCAAGCAATGGCAGATCGAACACAGCGTCGATCTCCTTCCTGTCTGGATTCAAATTGCCTACAGACTCTAGAATTGCAACATATGGTACTATTGTGAAATTTGAGGTTAGCGTGTGTACACTGCGCAAGTTTCCAATAATGTCTTTCTCATATATCTTCAGGCCTAACTCTTCAAATGTTTCTCTTAATGCAGTGTTCATGAGATCCTTGTCAGAATCTGAAAATGTTCCGCCAGGGCATGATATCTGTCCCGCATGATTCTTTAGTTTGCTGCTTCTTTTAGTGAGTATTATATGCGGTTTTCCGTCGCGAAAATGAATAATTACGAGGACAGCGGAAAGTGTTCCCTTTTCTAGCTTTAACGTGTCGGCGAGATACGGTTTTATCATGCTATGCAACGCAGACGATTCCATAAATGAAAATATTCCGTGTACAAATAAATACGCTTACCCATACATGAGATTCTGCTATTCTTGTTCTAAGTCCAACATCTTTATAGTATTAAATATGCCCTCGGGCTAGTTGCCTTTCATGAAGATATCCTATGAAATGAACCCACCAAAGATCTCGCGAAACGAATACTTCGAACTTGATTCGTTGAAGCAGGATCTTGAAAAATTCCACAGTAGGGTTTCCAAGTTAGTAAGCGTCGTAGATAGCATACACCTGACAGATTCCGTTCTTGGTATACCTAGGATATCAAGTGTAAGTGCGGCGCTCGATGTCCTAAAATCACACAATTCGGCAAAATTGCGGTGCAGTGTTAGGGTCAGGGACAGAAACATTAGTGCTATCACTCAACTTGTGGTCGATGCCATAATGGCTGGTGTTGATGGTTTGCTAATAGTAAAGGGAGACAAGCCGGAAAGACCGTCCATAGATTCTAGACTGAAACCCAGCGGGGTTGTGAAAATATTGAATGAGCAGGGTTTTGGCAATAAGATTAAATTATTTCTGTCCGTTCCATGCGATCCTGATTTGAACAGAATACAGCAGAAGATAGATGCCCAACCATACGGGTTCATAACTCAATCGATAAGCTCACTTGATCAGTTGCAAAAAATCGTTGATAACGTAAAGTCGCACAACATTAAGGTCATGCCTTGCATAATGGTACCATCACCAAAGAACAGAGAATCCGCACGCATGATCGACCTTGACTGGAAGAGTTACGAAAAGGACACTGGTTCGTTTATAAAACGTGCCCATGACATATGCGGGGAGTTGCTAATATCATCTCCAAACAGCTTTGATGATGGAATAAGCTTGTTGAAGAAATTAAGTGGTGTTATGAATTGATCAAATCATTTGCATTGGGTATTTATCCCAGATCTGAAAAATTGATAGCCACCACTAGAAAGAATGACAAGAAACTTCCTAGCATGTTCCAGACGGAGAAGAAGAAATTGATAAGCGAGCAACAGAAAGCGAAGTTAAGTTATGTTTGTGATCCATTGCTAGATTGGAACGATATGTTCAGGCCATTTGCTCACGTGAAAGGTATCATGCTTGGTGCCCTTAACAGGTTTTTTGAGACTAACACGTTTTACAGGAAGTTGATAGTTAACGATCAACTGAATGGATACGGTAGTGTTGTTAAATCTAATCTTGCCTTCTCGCTTCTGCCCAAGAAGAAAGATGTAGCAGTGTGCATGCCTGACCCTTATACGTTTGTGGATCTAAATGAGAACAAGTTTTACAAAAATCGTAGTGACTACCTGTTTGCAATTGCAGATATGTTAGGCAAGGAAGCAGAAATCCTGACAAAGGCTAAGGTTAAACTCATACAGCTGAACGCTCCTTCCATAGCTTACAATGCAGGCAGTGTTGATATCAGTCTTTTAAGAGATGCCCTAGAGCGAGTGAAACGCAACGTGAAAAGCAAGGTTTACCTCCACCTCTACTTTGGAAATGTGTCTAAAATATTCAGCAAGTTGCTTGACATAAAGATCGATGGGTTGAGTATAGATTTGTCAACAACAGATCTAAATTCAATTGCTGGTTATAAAGTTGACAACGAATTATGTTTGGGCGCTGTGGATGCTATGAATACCAAAATGGAGAATGTGAAAGATACAGCAAAAACTGTTTCTGACGCGTTTGATACGATGGAGCCAAAAGAAGCGTATATTAGTACTAGCTGCGATCTTGAATTCCTTCCCTATGAATTTGCGGTTAAGAAATTATCAAAACTTGGTGCAATAGCGAGGAGTGTTAGATATGATTAGACCTTTTCCAACTCAAGAAATAGGAAGTTTGAAGAAACCTGAATGGTTGTTAGAGCTTGTTAAGAATGAGAATATCAGCAATGAGGACAAGAATAAAGCTAGAAACGATGCTGCATATCTTAACTTGAAAACTCTTGAAGATATAGGCCTTGATGTCGTTTATGACGGAGAAGTAAGAAGGGTAGAGATGTATGAGTATCCCGTTAGGTACATTGATGGTTTTGAATTTGCTGGACTTGTTCGCTCATGGGACAACAAGTACTACAAGAAAGCTAGATGTGTTAGCAAAGTTACTTACAAAACAGATTTTCATCTTGACGAGTTTAAGTTTGTTAAGGACAACTCCAAGAAAATTGTGAAGGTTCCTGTTACTGGTCCATATACGCTTGCAGACTGGTCTTACAATGAGTTCTACAGAAATAAGGAAGAGTTTGTGCTAGAACTTGCGAGGGATGTTGTAAGACCGCTGATCCAGGATCTTGTCAGGCATGGAGCCCAAGTGATTCAGATCGATGAACCAGCTGCGACTACACATCCTGCAGAGATGAAGATCTTTGCAGATGCCATGAATGAATGTGCCAAGGGTATAGATACAAAAATAATAATACATGCATGCTACAGCGGAAACGAGTATCAGGCATTGGTGCCATACATGATGGGGATCAAGGCAACGCAGTTCGCTCTAGAGTTTGCAAACCGTGATAGTTGGAAGTTGGGAGTAGGTGATGATGTCAGAAACGGATATTCCGTATTGAAAGATTTCAGAAAACATGGATACAATGGTGAGATAGGACTTGGTGTAGTAGATGTACATGTTGATGATATGGAATCTGTTGAACTCGTTAGGGACAGACTGCTTTACGCTGCAAAAGTGTTGGGAGATCCAGCCAAGGTTTATGCCAATCCTGACTGTGGTTTGAGAACTAGAACACGAAGCGTTGCATTCGAAAAGATAAGAAGGGTAGTAAAAGGTGCGGAACTAGCCAGAGAGGCATTGAGTTAATTCTGCTAGGTAACAATAGTATCTTACGCTCCAGTTTGTTTCTACGGCTTTCAGTCTTCATCTTTACTGACTTTCTGCAGGTTCACTCCCGCCCTCAGGTTCCTTGAATTCTTCCTTCATTGCGGCAACGACTTCGCTCTTCAGATCGTTCAATATTGCACTCGAATAGACATTCAGGTTCGTATCCTCGATCAACCTAGGTCTTCTGTACTCTATCTTGAATTCGTTCTTTATTGTAGCTGGTCTATGTGTGAAGACAACAACTCTGTCGCCCAAGCACACCGATTCGCCTATGTTGTGCGTCACGAAAACAATAGTCTTCCTTGTTCTCTGCCAGACCAACTGAAGTTCAACTAGCAAAAGATCTCGCGTCTGCGCATCGAGTGCAGCAAAAGGTTCGTCCATTAACAGAACTTCCGGATCCATTACCAAAGATCTTGCTATTGCAACTCTCTGCTTCATACCTGTTGACAACTGATATGTATAAGAGTCTGCAAATTTTGTTAGCTGCATCATGTCAAGGTAGTGCATAGCTCGTTCCCTTCTCTTCTCTTTCTCCACACCGGCGACCTTCAAACCAAATTCTACATTTTCAATTACTTTTAGCCATGGAAAGAGTGCACCTTCTTGGAAGACCATAGTTCTATCTGGACCTGTATCTTTGACAGGCCTTCCATCAAGTATAACTTCGCCAGTGTCAGGTTTTTCTAATCCTGCAATGATATTCAACAAAGTTGTCTTTCCACATCCAGATGGACCAACGAAACATACGAACTCGCCTTCGTTTATCTTTAGATCGATATTTGAAAGTGCCTTCATCGTTCCATCGTGCTGTTCAAACATCTTTGATATGTTGTGCAGTTCAAGCTTAGCCAAACGTTTTCACCTTATCAATAACTGGCAAATCCTTCTCTTGCAGTACTTCGGTTAGTGGAGCATAATATATACGTGATAGACCTTGTTTCTCTCTTCCCAGCATTTTCAAGTCATTAGCTTCTTCGATAAACATAATGAGAGATGATGCGCTTGCCATTGCGTTATTTCTCTTACTCATGGAGATTGTTCAAAAATGTACAATAAATATTATCCTTCTGCATGCAATGTTACCGATCTCAAGTTATTATTCGATAACCTGTACTGTCATCAACCTTGAAGGAGATAATGCGTTTGGCTTGTCAATGCTCTCCCAAACAAAGATTTCGACTCTGTAACTACCTGAAGTTAAGGGAAGCCATGACTGTGTAACTTTGAGCGAATCATTCGCTGGCAATTCTGCTGCAATCCAAGATAATGATACTGTTAGATCATTAGAATCCTTTACCTGAACTATATACACAAATGGTTGTTTCTTGCTCTGCGAGTTAAGAACTTCAGATTGGATAATTACTTGCTGCCCAGTAAATACCTGCGATATGCTCACTCCATTAGCATCAACTAGGACTGGTTGTGATGCTTGCGCTCTCTCCAAAGGTGGTACTTGTTTGCCGAACACACTCGTAGCAATAACGTCTCTTACATCAAGTGTGAATACGCCGTCGCCAGAAAGCTTTGCGGGATCTGGAAGCGTATTGTCTGTATATCTTACACTTATCGTATCTCCCTCGGAAACCTTCAGCCTGTTTCCTGAACTAATGTCGTCAATAGTAAAAAACAATCTTTCTTCAAATGTGCCACTGTTACTATCAACCTCTCTCATGTTGATCGTTAAACCGGCTGGATCTGTGTCGGATTTTATCTTTACAAGGAGAGTGTCTGGCCCATCAGGATTCCTGCTTGCATCGCGATCCCTAACAGTTATTTTGGCTTCGTCTGTTATTGAATAAGAATTCTTGTCAAACGCAGCAACGCCTTCATGATATGTTATTGATGCAGTTTCTGTGACAACATTGTCTGCATCTACTCTATATGAAGCTGTTATACTATCATCTCTTCGCACCTGCATATCACCGGCAAACTTGGAAAGATCTGGGCTCAATCTTATATCAGCTTTGAATACGCCAGTGTTGGCACCGGTCTCGAATAGCATTAGTTTTTGCGATGACGATATGCCTCCTACAGTGATTTGCACGTTGTCTACGAATTCGCTCTTCTTGTTGTGGCTCGAATCGGTAAGTGTTACTGTGACCCTGTCGAATGGAGTATAGTCTGATTTATCGAATGCTAATGTAGCTGCAGAAACTACATTATTCAAAGTAAATAGTGATAATAGGAGCATGAATGATGCTGCAAAAAGATACTTAACTTGCATTATGCTTCCTTGCATCTCGTACTATAAATAGATAGAAGTATTGAAATTCGAAACCCTTTCATTGTATGATTTCTTTTTTCATGAATTGCTCGAATTCAATATCTGACATCTTTTTCCTTGCTTCCATAAGCATTGCAGCATCATTACCTACCAAGTACCTAGGTTCTGGATTTTCAGCTGTCACAGCTTTCAGTATAGTCTTGGCAACCTCCTCTGACGGTGTACCATGTTCCAGCAACAATTTTAGTCCAGCTCCCACTTTCTGCACTAGCTTTGCATAGGGAGAGTTTGGGTCTGAGGCCTTCTCCGCAAGAGCGATAGCGTTTATGAAATTTGATCGAATGGCACCTGGTTCGACTACTACTACCCTGATCCCAAATGGGTCCAGCTCGTATCTCATGGATTCGCTCAGACCTTCTAGCGCAAACTTGCTACCAATGTATGCAGATGTTGCAGGGAAGCCTACACGCCCAGCAATCGAACTTACGTTCACGATCATGCCACGTTTCTGTCTTCTCATAGCAGGAAGAACTGCCTGCGTCACGCGAATTACCCCGAACAGATTGGTTTCAAACAGCGCTTTCACCTCCTCCATAGAAAGATCTTCAACGCATCCCATGAGACCATAACCAGCATTGTTCACTAACGCATCTATTGTTTTCTTTTCATCCAGTACTTTGTTGACGGCATCTTTAACAGATCTATCATTCGTGACGTCAAGCTGGATCGTCTCTAGGGGTAAGTTATCCTTCTTTGCAATTTCTCTGATCGAATTTGCTTTTGCGAGGTTTCGCATGCTCGCATATGTGTAAATATTATTTCTCGCAAGCAAGATAGATGTAGCAAGTCCGATCCCGTTAGAACTTCCCGTAACTATCGCTACTTTCAATCCAAATCATAGCAGTTAACTGCGTGATATTTATTAACAATTCGCTACCTAATGCATGTACCTTAATGTTGATATATGGCATTTTGAGATGGCTATAATTAGAACCGTATGCTAAGGTTTATGTATAAACATAAGAGATTTTTTAAAGAATTTGCAAAAAGGTGTGATGTATGAAGTGGAAGACTCTAGTGCATAATGGTGTGGCTTTCCCACCTGAATACGAGCCCAGAGGTTTTCATATTAAGATAAAAGGCAAGACCATCGCGTTGAATCCACAGCAGGAAGAGATGGTCGTTGCTTGGGCAAAGAAGAAGGACACGCCTTATGTTAAAGATCCTGTCTTCGCTGCAAACTTTGTGAATGATTTTCTGAAACTCTTTCCTGCAGAACATAAAGGCGCAAAGATAGACGATATCGATTTTGGCGAAATCAATGCATACGTAGATAAAGAGAAGAACGTTGTCCTAGACAAGGATGCAAAGAAGAAGCGTGCTGCCGAAAGAAAAAAGATCAGGGAAGAGATGAAGGGTAAGTATGGATGGGCCGAGGTTGATGGTCAGAAGTTTGATATTGCCAACTGGTTAGTTGAACCGCCTGGTATATTCATTGGTAGAGGTAATCATCCATTGCGGGGAAAGTGGAAGCCTAGGGTTTATCACAAAGATATAACGCTCAATCTAGGTGAAGATGCTCCTGTTCCCAAAGGTGACTGGGGCAAGATAGTTCATGACCATGATTCTATGTGGTTAGCCAGATGGGTCGACAAGCTAACAGACAAGGAGAAGTATGTGTGGTTGTCAGACGCAGCAACGCTGAGACAGGAGCGAGACATGGCAAAGTATGATAAAGGTAACAAGCTGTCTGAACAGATCGACAAGGTCATAGCCAAGATATATCAGGCAATGGAATCTAAAGATTTGAAGCAAAGGATGGTTGCTACAACGTGCTTCCTCATATTCAAACTGGCGATGAGGGTCGGTGACGAAAAGGATCCAGACGAGGCTGATACTGTTGGCGCATCAACGTTAAGGGTTGAACATATCAAGCTCAATGGCCGTGCAATCGAGTTTGATTTTCTAGGCAAGGACAGCGTAAGATGGCAGAAGAGTATAGATCTAGATGGCAGGGATCAGATAGTTTACAAGAATATGCAGGAATTTGTCAAGGGTAAGAAACCTACTGATCTTGTGTTCTCTGGAATAACATCTAGAACTGTCAATGATTTCTTTAGCAGTATAATGAAAGGATTGACTGCAAAGGTCTTCAGGACATATCTTGCTACCGAAGTTGTTACTAAGTATCTATCGAAAGTGGATGGACAAATTGCAAAAAGTTCAGAATTTGTGAAGATCTATCATGCAAAGATGGCGAACCTGCAAGCAGCTATAACATGCAATCATAAACGTGCGCCTCCAAAGAATTATGAGCAAACATTGGAGAAGAAGAAAGCAATGCTGGAGAAGATAAAAGAAAGCAAACCTAAAACTGACAAACAGGGTGTAAAGCTGAAAGAACGTGAGGAGAAGACTAAACTTCAGCTAGAGTTAGCAGTAAACACAAAGGACTACAACTTAGGCACCTCGCTGCGAAATTATATCGATCCAAGAGTTTACAAGTCCTGGTCGGATCATGTCAACCTTGATTGGACTAAAATCTATACAGCAACATTGCAGAGAAAGTTCATGTGGGTAAACAAATCAGCTCCGAGTTGGCAGAAGATAGTTCTGGTTAAGAGTGCACATTAGTAAAAACTACTCTCGTGAACTCATAAGACTTATATCATCTTGGACAAGAGATGCAAATATGTTGGTCGGGCTATACTATACTGTAAAGAGTATTTTGTATCTTATGGTGTTGACAGATTATGAAATTTGATCTTTGCATAAAGACACTGATAGTTTTACTGATAATTTCTACTTTCAACGATGCGTTGGGGCAGGACTATGCGCCAGAGTCACTTCTCGTGACGCTCTTCACTGATGGTAAGGCACTCATAGAGTACAGGTTACGCACAGATGTCACTGTGCCCACAATAAACGTTCCATTGTTCGGAACAATATTCGAACAAGTCATAGTCATTGATGACAGAAACCAGCCCGTCGATAATAGGATCGACGGAAGTGATCTTGTAGTAGATACTTTTGGCGCTTCGGATGTGCTCATCACGTATACAGCACCTGATCTTGTTAGCAAGACGGGAAGGCTTTGGACCTTTGCGATCGACTCTCCGATAGATATATCGATAAAGTTACCAGGAGACAGCACGATAATTGGAATGAACCAGATTCCTAGCTCTATAAGACCATCTGAAGAGGAGTATCTTGTAGTGATGCCTTCAGGGCATACCGAAGTGAGTTATGTCATAGGTGCACTAGGCACAAAGGAGCATGCTAATGCCGCCATAAGCGAAGCCGAAAAAAGAATATCGGATCTTAAAACAAGCGGAATAGTAGTTTCCACGGCTGAAGCCAAGTTAGAGGAAGCAAAGAAAGCCTTTGAAAGCTCCAAGTATAGCGATGCAGAGAAACTTGCCAATGACGCAAAGACACTCGCAAATACAGCAAGTCAAAATGCAAAACTGGTTACTTCGGCGATAAATGATGCTGAAGCTAGTATAGAAGACGCTACCAATGAAGGTATTCCGGTTACAGAAGCCCAGCAATTGTTGAGCAAGGCTAAAGAAGAATATGGGAAAGGGAACTATCAAGAAGCTCTCACTTTTGCAGAAGAGGCAAAGACGGCTGCTGTTGACGCAATAAACTCACCCCCAGACAATCAGAACCAAATTTACCTACTTGGGGGAGGTATTGCAGCTGTGGCTGGTGGTGCAGGTGTAGCGATGTATGTGCGCTCAAGAAAGAAGACCAATGTAGCTGAGCAATTAGAACGTGTGGAACACATGGTAAAGGAAAAACGCGTTATCGATCTGAACAAAATATTTAGCGAGAAACCTTACTTGCGACAGGAAGACAAGGATACGGTAAACTATCTTGCGGAAAAGGGAGGTGAAGCTTTTGAAAGCGAGATCAGAGACAAGTTCCAACTGCCCAAGACAACTGTATGGAGGTTGGTAAAACGTCTGGAACGAGAAGATCTTGTTGAAGTGAAGAAAGCTGGAGGACAGAATCTTATCAGAATCAAAGAACAATTTACAAGAACAGATCAACCAAGTGCTCAATGATCAGGAAAGTAAATTAATGCTGGCAAAATAGCGATATGCGTGCCGGGAGGCTATTGCCGGGGTACAAATGCTCGAAAGCTCAGCCTGGTTAGAGCGCCAGTCCTCCACAAAGGGGCTAAACTCATAATCTGGAGGTCGCGGGATCGAATCCCGTCCCCGGCATACATTACTAAATCTCTCAACTAAAGTCAATCCAGAATCACTGTGGATTCAATGCGTTTGATAAATTCAATTATATATCAGTAAAATAATATCGATTTGGGGCGTTGGTGTATGCTGAATAAGAAATATGCTTCATCTATTCTGTTCTCTATTCTTGTAGTTAGCCTTGCTGCAACTGGTCTATCTAATCAAGCTTATGCTGTTGCAACTCTAACCGTATCTCCTACAAGCGGTCCTCCTGGCACCAGTGTTACGGTAACGGGTTCAGGATTTCCAGCGAATCAATTTGTTGATCTTTTATTCGACAACTCTGCTCAAACTAACGCTACTGCAAGTTCAGGTGGCTCATTTACTAAATCTATGACTATACCCACTACCGCAAGTGTTGGTCCACATAAGATCAAAGCTACCTATGGGGCTAGCGAAAATCCTGAAGCTGACTTCACTGTTACTTCTTCGACTCCAGTCATAACTCTATCTCCTATCAGCGGACCTCCCGGTTCGTCAGTTGCTGTTACGGGTTCCAACTTCCCTGCTAGCACATCTGTAACCATAAAATTCGACAGTACTACCGTTGCTACAATTCCTTCATCGGTATCATCAAGTTCTTCAGGTGCCATCAGTGGTGTTTCCTTTGTTGTCCCCTCAGGTTCTTCGCCAGGCAGTCATACAGTAACCGTTACTGCGGGTGCTGGCACAGCAACAGCTACTTTTACCGTAGGCGGAACGGTAACTCTGTCTCCCATATCTGGCATTATAGGCACAACTGTTACCCTAACTGGATCGGGTTTTGGTGCAAGCAAGACAATAACTGTAAAGTTTGATAGCGCCACAGTTACCACCAATCCACCCACTGTAACAAGTTCTGCATCAGGTGTGATTAGTTCTACCACTTTCACGGTTCCTTCAGGTGTATCAGCAGGTAGTCATACTGTTTCAGCAACAGACGGAACCATCACAGGATCTGCTACCTTTACTGTAAACCCATCGGCAACTATTACATTAAGTCCAACGTCTGGAGCTGTTAGTTCATCTGTCTCTATTTCAGGGTCAGGATTTACTGCGAGCAGCAGTGTAACTATAAAGTTTGATACCACAACAATTGCAACTACTCCAGCAAGTGTAACCACAACCAGCTCTGGTACGTTCTCAGCAACCATAACTATACCTAGCACAGCGAGTGTTGGCAATCATACAGTAACTGCTACTGATAGTGCTGCGAAAACATCATCTGCTTCCTTCAGTGTGATCGTACCTGCCGCACTTACACTTTCCCCGAGTGCAGGTCAGCCTAGCGCTACAGTAACTGTTTCAGGTTCTAGCTTTAATTCCAACAGTGCGATTACTATAAAGTTTGATAGCACAACGCTTACGACGACACCTTCACCTTTAACTGCCACTGCATCCGGTACCTTCTCAGCAACTATAACTATTCCAAGCGGTGTGAGCACTGGCAGCCATACTATAACGGCTACTGATGCCGCTGGAAAAACTGGATCTGCGACTTTCACTGTTAGTCTGGGTCCTATAGTAATAGTGAATCCAGCAAGCGGTATTACCGGAAGCGAAGTTGTAGTAACGGGTTCTAACTTTACTATCAACACATCTGCATTGATCAGGTTTGGCAAGATAGTAGTTCCAACTGAGCCGCCAAAGATCGTGATCGGAGGCGCAGGTACGTTCACAACGAAGTTTCTTGTTCCTGCTGGAGTTGCTGTAGGCAATCATATAGTAAATGTTAAGGATGATAAGGGTAGACAGGGCAATGCAACGTTCACCGTTCTATCATCATTGCAAGCAACTATTACATTATCAACAACGAGCGGTTCACCTGGCACCCTCGTTAGTATGTCAGGATCTAACTTTACTCCGATTAGCGCTCTGACTGTTAAGTTTGACAACATTGTGATAACAACGGTAACAACAACTACGTCAGGTACTTTCACTGCCACATTCTCGGTGCCAAGCACTGCGGCTGCAGGAAGTCATACAGTAACAGCTTCAGACGGTCCTAGAAGTGCAAGTCAGACCTTTACTATAGGTCAGGCCGCACCTGCATCGATCTCCCTGTCTCCCACAAGTGCCACAGCTGGATCATCTGTGACTGTCTCTGGCACTGGTTTTGCTGCCACAAGTACTGTAACGATAAGGTTAGATGGTAATCAGCTAGCTACAAGCGTTTCAAACTCAGGAGGCTCTTTCACTGCTACCATCAATGTGCCGCTGGGAACGAGTCAGGGTTCTCATACAGTATCTGCAAGTGATGAAACAAACTCTTCATCTGCTACTCTTTCGGTAACGCTGCAGACCCCACCCCAGAGTGCTAAAGTAACAGTTTCATCTGTCAAATTCGTAGATCCTACCGGATCATCAGTGTCCAGACCCAGCGAGGGCTCACAAGTTTTGATCCAGTCAGATGTCAAGAACAATTTGGCAACTGATCAGGAGTTTGTTTACATTGTGCAGGTAAAGGATTCTTTTGGCGTGACTGTTATGATCTCCTGGATGAGCGGTACTCTTCCGGCCAGCAAGCAGTACGCCGTGGCGCAGTCATGGTTAGCTGAAGATGAAGGTAGTTACAGCGTTGACGTATTTGTGTGGCAAAGCATATCGAATCCAGTAGTATTAGCTCCAACTTCAAAAACAACTATTACTGTATCGTGATATTACTCTACTGTAACATTGACTCTTCTTAGAGGCGATAATGGAGAAGGTGTGTCAAGGTTCTCCCAAGCAAATATTTTGATATTTTGTCTGCCTTTCTTCGCCGCCTCCCAATCAACTGCAGCCGTAATTGATTCCTCTGGTCCTGCAGTCTGCGTAACATATTCCAAGAACAGTGTTATACCATCTTCATCGGTTATCAGAACTATGAAGGCGAATGTCAATGACTCGGTTGTGTTGTTGTAAACTTTGCTTTGGATCTTGTATGACCTGAGGGATTTTGCAATGTCCACTTTGTCTCCATTTTCATCAACGAGCTCTGATTCTGTTTGCACGACTCTGTTCGTACCAATAATTTCCAGAATATCTCCAATGTTTGCACTTGCCTCGATTGAAAGCGTTTTCTCAGTAGACCCTTGTAAAGCTGACAAGGGTACTGTCTGGTCAGTGTAGACAGCAGTTACCACGTCGCCAGATTTTACTCGCACCGTCACTTCTCCCACTGGCAAGCCAGCTACTACTTCTACAAATTGTATTTCACCAACAAAAATGCCAGTATTCACATTTGTCTCCCGCAGATCTACCTGAGCCTTTGCGTTGCCGATCAAAAGTTGCACATGGGCCACCTCGCTAATATCAGCATCTTTACTAAGATCTGCATCTATAAGGTGCAGCTTTGCCTTCTCTCCTGCAACATATCTACCCTTCTCCCAGAATATCTTGCCTACATGATACTCTATCGGAATAGTAGCTGTAACTGCAGCATAACTGATGATGAGCGAGTCGCCGACATCGATCTTCATCGTGCCGTCCTTTGGCCCCACACCACCATCTTTGCCAGCATTTCCCTGCAGGTCTATGTATCCTGTAAAAACGCTTGTGTTTATTCCAGTTTCAACAAGCTTGTAACTCGTAAGCCCAACGGCAGCTGACTGTCTCTTGGCACTAATGAAAATAACATCGCTCCTGAAGACATCTACGTTTCCCTCGGGAGAAGTCATGATCATTTCTACCCTGTCATATGGATGATACGTACCTTTGTTTAGCTCCAATTTTGTGGAGCCCTTCTCCACTACAGTAGGCTGTTCTGGCGAAGGCGTGGGCTGTATAGGTGAAGTATCAATATCGGAACGTATCACAGCTGTGGCGTCGAACTGTTGAACGTTTGACGATGAATCTCTAACATCAACATAGTTTGCCTGTATGTCCGACTTTATCGTCCTAATTACAGAACCGTCATCGAGCAGAACTCTTTCTGGTAACTTTATCTGCGCTTTGAAAGTAGAAGTATTTGGTCCAGTTTCTCTAAGAGTTGCCTCTACGAACTTTACAAGACATTCATTTGGAACTGGCGTAAGTGTCTGGCACTCAGTATCAGCTCTCTTCTTATCGAATTCGAAGAACAGGAATCCGTCCTGCGGTATTGAATACTGTTCTATCGCATCTGGCTTTCTGTTCAGATCCTCGTCTACAATGGTAAGAATTGCATTCTGATTGAACCTGTACTGCCCGTTGTCCCATGACACCTGCGGATCTCTGGTTTCATAGACGAAGGTTGCAGATACCTGCCTGAACGCCCCGTTAACATCCACATCTGTATAGGCAAGTGCCAATCTGGTTGGAGGTATGAATCTGTTGGGAAGCCAGAGCTTCAGCGGATCTCCCGTCTCAACTATTTCTCCAAGTATTCTTTGAACAGTATCGCTGTGCAGGACTGTCATGAAATCAGCTCTTCCGTTGAAAGTGCCAGAGTTTTCGTTTGTCTCATCAAGCTCTAATCTATAGACAAGATTTTCAAAAGCGGTAAGACTAATGTCGTCTATGTTAGAACCTTCTGCTCGCACAACCCCCAGACCACCTATATCTATCGCTGCAACATGCGACGCAGCTGTAATAGGAAGAGGTTGGTTTGCAGTGTCTGTAATAATTACCGTGATCTTCAATAAAACATTGTTAAGATTTGTCCCTGAAGGAAATGCGTCAACAAGGTCAAGAACCCTGAAGCTTCCTATCCCAGAAGTATCTGTCAGCGGATTTATAGATAAAGTTCCTGGGTTTCCATCTACGTCCTGTGCATCAAAAGGCTCAAAGTCCACCATCCTCGCGATAGTAGTAAAACCGTCCGACGCTTCGACTTCCACGAAAACTTTTGCAAACTGGGCCTGAAGCTTCCGCAGATCTACATGTATCAAGTTATACTTTGGAAAGCTCACGTTTATCTTGTCGTCAAGGGCTGCTGCTCCGAATGTGCCTCCCTCTATGGGAACCAAGCGAGACACTGATCGAATGAAGGGATCTGCACTGTTCAGCAACTCTTCCTTGGTCATTGTAAAAGTAACAACATCATCTATGTCGGCAAGTTTCACATTTGTTTTTGCTATGAAGCCAGTTGGCGCTGCTCCTGACGTTCCGCTCGCACTGTCTGTTGAAAAGTCCAATCCAAGGAGATCAGACTTTGCCGGGCTACGATCCTCAATGTTCCCGCTGGGTGCAAAGAAATCATTAACGCCGTTCTGATCAACATCAACTGCTTCTGCTCCTGCTCCGCCTGTGACGAAGCGAGCCTCTCGTATGCTATCAGCTGCAAAATTGCCATTAATGTCCTTTGGTAGCGTGTTGAAGAGAGCGTTGCTTGTTATCGGAAATGGTATGCCTATGCTTACGAAAGCTTTCGACACTATTCCGTCGAGAGATTCGCTCACAAGGCTTCTGCTATTCAGATCTCGATCTGTTACGGAAAATGTTGCGCGATCTGCAGAATCATATATTTCCTTATCAACGGTTACAAAACCGTCGTTGATGCCGCTAACTACTGTATCTATGATATCAAAGTAATCTATACTTGCTGTTGCGTCTCTATTGCCTGCAAAGACCTTTGACCTGCTGCCCTGGAACTCGTCTGCACTTTCAAACAAAGATGTGTTTGGATCCTTTTCGAAGAATGTAACCACAGGCAGCTGGCTGGTCGTAAAATCAGTAATCAACTTACCAGATTCCTCTGGAAACTCTACCAACGTAGTGTCGAAAGCTTGTTTGTACTTCAGATTTTCAACACCATCTATTTCCAAAACCTGCCTGTTATCAAACTCCAAAAATGCAAACGCCGGAAGCAGGTCTGGCATGTTTTCGCCAGTAAGACCGGGACCATCAGGGTCAAAGTTTCTGATGGGCTCGTATAACACCTTTACAGGCCTTCCATTGTTCTTATCTAGCACAAATCTGACAACATCCTCCTCAACTGGGTTTATGTTCCACATGAAATCCTTGAAGTGCATTATTATTTCTGAGTTTAGGGGATAAGTCTCGCGATCAAGACCCATCTGGATATAGCTGAAGAGAGTGTTGTATGTCAGACTAATGCTTGTTACATCGATTCTGATATCGACAATATCAGTTTCCTGTATGTTGAACAATCGTATGTAAGGCCAGTCAACTGCGGCTTCTGTTGAAGAGTTAATATCAAGATCTGGGTTTATGGCAGCACCTGTGAACGGATCTGGCAGTGATGGGAAGATTGCGTTCTTTGTAACCTCGATAAATAAATTACCACCAACTTCGGTTATCTCTCTCACGAAACTGTCGGCATTGGCGAACTGCATGCTGATTGATCCTATCGTGTTTCTATTGTCAGCATCATCAGGATCGCTTACGCCAATTATGTTATCCCTGGCACCATCGGTCATTATGTCAAGAAAGACAAGAAACGAGTCGTCTTCAGCAATGAATGAATACCATAAACCATTTGTCAGATGTACCCTCTGCATCGACATGCCTCGCACCGTAAGAGCTCCTGTGCTTCTATCTGGATCCCTTGCACCAGGATCATCGATTATTATCTGCACTATCTGCGGACCGAAAAAATGGTTCTGCTGTGCAGGGTCCTGTGCTGCAGAGACTATCAGCTTTGTTGATTGAGCATAAGCATTAAAGTTTGAAAACGTAACTGGAGTTGATATTAACAAAGCACTAAGAATGATAGCAATGCAAACCCGCTTAGGATGTTTAAAACTCAAGCAGCTATTGATATCATGCACGCCAGATTTGAAAGTTTTTGTCAAGACTTGAACACGTGCTAGAGTTCCAAACCAAACGAAGACGCCAGTGATTCGAACTCCTGATGCCTCTGGAGATACTCCCTGCCCCTCTCTGTTATGAGGTAAAAGTGCTTGCCGTCCTCCTCTTTCTCCACAATCAGACCTGCAGTCGTTAGCTGTGTAGCAAGTTTAGAGAGCCTGTTGTACGACATGTTTGCCTTCCTCAGAAGGAGCGTGATATTTATGCCCTGCATGCCAAAATCGTTGGTTATACGTAGCACGTCTCCAACGATCTTTACGCCGTTTCTATAAGACATTACCATGCTCCATATCACCTATCCTACTAATAACCTTTCGAGCATCTTCGTTCATGACATTATAATAACCTTATGGATATTTGAGGAATCCCCCGAATGTTATACAGGAACAAGTGTTCCAGATATCAAAACAGATGATTTATTTTGTGTTAAAGTCATTGTAAAGCATTGCAGTTCAAGTGTGTTGAAGGTTGTTCGGACTGCTGCATCTACAGAGAGTATTATCCAGATAAGAGGTATGGAAAGGTTGGGGTTTTGTTGATGCCTGCGGAGAAGGAGAGAGTTGAACAACTTGCCAGAAATCTGGGTTTGAAAATAACTATACTGCCTAGAATTGGCGTTGGAAGCGAGTATAGCGATGGAAGAAAAGTAGGACCCAAGAGAGTTATAGCTTATCAACTGATGGGCGTAAACGATGATGGAAACCTTTGTCCATTCTTGGATGTTAATGGGAAAGAGCGCTCGCCTCATGGTGGTTACAAATGCAAGATCTATGAGGAAAGGCCGCTGGCGTGTAGAGCATATCCTGTGATCGATATTAATGGTGTAAAGTTGGATGCAAAGTGCCAGTTCTGCAAGTCTTGCTCAGGAAAAGTTGAGAATGTACAACACGAGATAGAAGCGCTTGCCAAGATACAGCAAACGATGCATTTTGATGAAAATGATGTCTGGAGATATGCGACTGGTGTAGGGATTGCAGAAGACATGGATGTTGTGCAGAAGGGTTGGATCCTAGAAGAATAATAACTGCAAAACTTAACTAATGCTGTTTATTATTGAGGCTATGCATACGTCAGATGAATTTTCTAACATCTCAATAATGAACTTTGAACTTTCAAAAGAACAGAAAGCGATTTTAAAACAAATTGACGCTGCATGCAAATCAATGCGTGATCATGAAACTGAATGCTACCTAAATGAAAAGATCAATGCGAAGGTAGTTCCAACATTTGCTCCAACAGGAATGTTAGGTTTACCCATATCCAGAAAATACAATGGTAAAGGTGCTGATGCTCTTACCTATGCATTGGCCCTGGAAAGAATAGGTCAGGAAGGAAGCTCGTTGCGAACGTTCTTCTCATGTCACGTTTCTATAGGTCAATTAGTTCTGCAGAACTGGGGGAATGAGGAACAGAAACGAAAGTATCTTCCAAACACAACCACTGGAAAAAGCATAATGGGTTTTGCATTAACCGAGCCTCCTGCAGGTAGTGATCCAGCATCTATGACTACAAAGTTTGAGGAAAAGGGGGATCATTATGTCTTGAGGGGTAAGAAGCACTGGATAGGCAATGCAACTATAGCAGATGTTATAACCACATATGGAATATCTGATGATGGTAAGGTCTCTGCGTTTATTGTTAAAACCGATTCTAAAGGGTTTAGTGCTAATAGGACACAACACAAGTTGGGTCTACACAGCTTGGATAATGGAGAAATAACTTTTGATGATTGTATAGTCCCTAAAGAAAATTTGATTGGGTTGAGGGGAAGAGGTTTGAGTATTGCTTATAGTGCGTTGATGGATGGCAGGTTAAGCGTAGCTGCGGGTTCCATTGGTGTTATGGAGGACTGTTTGCATGAAGCCGTAGAGCATTCAAAAACTAGGATACAATTTGGAGAACCAATTGCAAAGAAACAGCTCATCCAAAAGCATATAGCGATTATTGCATCCAACATTGAATCTGCAAGATGGCTTGTGTACAGCGCTTGCGCGGCAAAACAGAAACTAGTTGATTTCATGGAAGGCATGAAAAAAGATAATGAAAAGTGGTTAGAGAATTTGCTTGTAAAGAAAGATTCTGAGTATATTAAGTTAAGAACTGGAGCTGACAGGGTTGCAGCACTGGCAAAGTATTATGCTGCAAATGCTGCTTTTGATTCTGCAAACAGAACAGTGCAGATTCTAGGCTCCGCAGGATATTCCAAGAAGAGTAGAGCTGCAAGGCATCTACTTGACTCTAGAGCATCTATGATACTTGAGGGCGCAAACGAAGTTCTGGAGTTGAAGATTGCGCAGAGTATTTTGGGTAGCGAATATAGAGCCTATTAAAATGCAAAGGTGAATAAGAGCTCAACAATTCCTATTAGTGCTAATCTTTCACAATCAGTGACGCTAACAATTCGTAAAATGGATTTTATGCTTGTTATGAGTCATTAGATAGCACGAGTTCATAATTTACGAACAATTTTGCAGGCGTAAGGTAAAGTTGGTTTCTCAGCATTTGAAATTAAGAGCTAGATATTTCCTTGTCTGCAATTGGCAATAAAATCACGAATGTAGCTCCACCTTCGTTGTTGTTATACGCAGAGATTTCTCCGCCGTGTGCAGTTACGATTGCTCTGCAAATGAAAAGTCCCAGACCTGTTCCATGTCGGTTTTCGTTTCGAACATTTTGAGTCATGAATTTTCTAAATAAATCAGGAAGAATATCACTAGGAATACCACCACCAGTATCACTAATCGTTATCTGTACATTGTTTCTCTCTGGGATAACATGGCTTTCGACCTTTATGTAACCTTCCTTTGTGAATTTGATTGCGTTACCAATGATATTTGTTAGCACCTGAATAATGCGATCTTTATCTGCATGAACTTCTACATTCCTGTCAAGTCTGGTCTCTAGTTTTACCTTACCACTAGGATTGACTTTTGTGGCATTAACTGCATAAAGAATCAAATCATTGATCGTAATCATGTCCAAGTCGTATTTTAGACTCCCAGCTTCAATTCTGCTAACATCAAGAATGCTATTTGCTAAACTTTGTAGCCTCTCAGCATTTCGAACTACACTATCCCACGCCTCTTCTTGGGCAACGACACCCCTTTTAGCGAGATCAGCATAACCAAGTATGGGTTGAATAGGCGTTTTCAGTTCATGCGATGCTATACTAATAAATTCGTCTTTTAATCGATCCTTACGCTTCAGCTCTGCGTTAGTTTCATTTAATTTCTTGGTTAACTCACGCAAATCTGCTGTTAATTGTTTCTCCTTCGTGTAATGTGTTCTAATCATCTGTTCAACAAGAAGATCGTCATTCACTCGTCTCTTTAGTTCCTCGTTGGTTTGCATAAGCTCTTTTTCTTTACTTGCTAGCTTATCGTTAGCGTTTTGAATTTCACTTGTTTGTATCAGTATTCTTTGTCGCATATCGTCAAATTCAGAAGCTAGCTCTCCTATTTCGTTTTTTGATTCTTTCAATCTTGGATCAATTTTAATGTCAAGGTTTTTTGTGCTGATCAGTCTTGTTACTTCTGTCAGTTTCTTAATTGGATTTACCAAGGTCTTTGAAAATAATAATGCTATGACAGTTATCGTCAATATTAAGAGAATAATAGATGCTACCAGGGTAGTCTGAAGTTGAATAATGTCTTGATATGCTAGATTTTTGTCAACTTCGGCTACATAATACCAATTTGTTCCTTCTACTTTTGTTATTGCGCCCAAGACACTAGTTCCTATATAGTTGTTGTAGCCATCCATATTCCACGCACTTCCGTTCTCTTTAGCCATCTGGAAGATCTCTGTATATTCTCCTGTTTGTGGCTCAATTACTTGAAGCTCTAGCTCTGGTCTCTTTTTTATGAAGTCAAACTCTCGAATCTCTTCGGGAAACATGGATTTTGAAAGAAGGTATCCTTCAGAATTAACAAGATATGAATCCGTGTTGGCAAATTCGGTAAGGTATGACATCACCACCGGCTCGATCTTGAAAAGGTCTACACGTGCTGTGAGCACACCTTCCAGTCCAACTTCACCTGCAATTGGTACAGATATTAAGAACGTAGGAACTCCTTTTTCATATTCCCCATATTCGTTTTTAATGAATCCGATAGACCTGTAAACTTCACTTACACCAGTGTTCCTGTCAACCGCGTCCTGAAAGTGCTTCTCACGCTTGAGATTGGTCTTTTCGAACGTTAGATCTGTATGAAAAATAACATCTCCTGTTTCTGGGTTACTTATTGCCACTTCACGTAACCAGTCATAGCTCTGCAGGCTGACGCTGAGTTGTTCTGCCAGCCTAAATCTTGCAGCAAATAATTCCTCTTCTCCAGTAGGATCTCGAAGTTTTTTTGTTTCTGCAATCACCAACTGGTTATTCGCTATATCAAGTACATTCTTCTTTCTTTCTGCTATCCAGTCTGCTACATTGTCTGCACCGACTGTAGAAATAGAAACTAGTTTTTCTTGTAAATGATTGTTTTCTGCATTAGTTTTATCAAAGTATAGGTAGCTGCCTATGACAAGTAGAGGTACCAGACTTAGCACTAAAAATAGAGCGACTAGTTTTCTGTGATAGCTAAAGGTTAGTTTAACCATGTTTTCTCAACAAAGCAATTTCTATGTATCTAGTACGGGCTTTGACCATTGTTCGCCCCAGCCATAATAGAGGTCATCAAGGAATGCGTGCCACTCCTCTTTTGATTTGTACTTAGGGTATGGTATAGGTTTGATTGGTTCTTCTGAACTTGCGACAATTTCAAATTGGCCTGTCTCAAGTATCCGTCCGATCCTAACCACTTTGGTAAGATGTTGATTTTCCGGGTCTACCCCAACAATTCCTTCAGGAGCACTAAACGTTAGACCCTTTACAGCTTCACGAACAGCATTAACATCGTCTGTTCCAACTTTTTCAACTGCTTGAGCAAAAATATACACTCCTATGTATGCCGCTTCCATAGGATCATCCGTAACGCGATGTTCACCAAACTTATTCTTGAAATTCGTAACAAAAACTTTGTTACTTGATGTGTCAAGATTCTGGAAATAATTCCAAGCTGCATAATCATCCTTCATATTTTCGGCGCCTAAATGCCTGATCTCATCTTCAGCAATGCTGAATGATATGGTCGGAATACTTTGAGGGTTAATACCTCTTTCTCGAAGTTCCTTAAAGAATGACACATTGCTGTCTCCATTAATGGTGTTAAGAATAACATCAGGTTGGGTTTCTATGATTTTATTTACTGTTTCAACGAAATCGTCGTCTCCAAGGATACGGTATTCTTCTCCCAAAATCTCTCCCCCTAATTCATTTATTCGATGTTTCATTATCTCATTTGCACTTCTAGGAAACACATAATCTGAACCAACAAGGAAAAATTTTGTACCTAGATTTTCAAAAGCCCAGTCTACCGCTGGAAGAACCTGCTGGTTCGGCGCTGCCCCAGTGTACACAATGTTTGGTGATTGCTCAAGTCCTTCATATTGGACAGGGTAGAACAGGAGATGATTGTATTTTTCGAATATCGGTTTCATTGTTTTACGACTTGCAGATGTCCATCCTCCAAAGACGGCACTAACATCATCTTCAGTTATGAGGCGTTGCGCTTCTTCAGCAAATGTAGGCCAATCTGAACGACCATCTCTTATGATAGGTTCGATCTTTCTCCCTAAAACTCCTCCTCTATCATTAATCTCTTCAATTGCAAGAAGCGAAGCATCAACAACGGAGGTTTCACTGATAGCCATTGTGCCAGAAAGAGAATGAAGCACACCTACTTTTATTGGAGCTTTGTCATCGAATTGAACATCAATATCTTGAGGAATGGGTAGAGCTTTATCGCTGGTTCGAGTGATTACAAGTGTTTGGTTTTGTACGCCCAATATATAGAGTCCTGCAAGAGCTATGATAACAATGACGATACCTGCGACTGTGATTACCAGTTTCTTACTATTTCTAATTCTGTTTTGTCCTGACTCAATGTTATCAACCATATTGCCCAGCCTCTTCAAAAAAAGAATGGAAAATCACATGTGATCGCGCTCATCATGGGTGATGATTCTCTAACGCTTCGTAAATTGTTTTATTTTCTATAGTATCTATCAATACATTTATTTTGAATGGCTTTGGGATCAGCTCCACTTCGTGATTAAATTGTTTTATTGCATCTGCCAGAGTATCTTTCACATATGCTGATGCGAATATTATCCTCTGCTGTGGACTTAACACCAAGATTTCTTCCGCGACTTCCATCCCGTCCTTCTTTGGCATTCTATAATCAAGAACAACAACGTCAAAAGGCGAATCATTCTTAGCCGGGTCCGTAAGTTTTAGGACTTCTCGATATACCTCCAGACATTTCTCACCATCAACAGTAATTATAACGTCATGCTTCCTAGATTCTAGTGCCAACTCATACAGTCTTGCAATGTCAGGATCGTCTTCGGCTACAAGTATTTTCATCTATTCGCAATACATATCTGTAACGCATAAGCAGAGGTAAGTTCTGAATATTACAGACACCTTTGCTGTACCACAACAAGTTCCCACAGCTACATATTGAGGTAGTCCTTCCTTTTAGAATTTAGAGTCTATTGCTACATGTTTCTAGTATCTTTATCTGCAACAGGGATCCGTCGCGCATCCAGTTTCGCGTTCTGCATGGCAACTGCACTCGCACTTTTCCTTTGTAGTAATAAGCTCATACATCATCCTATGCTCCGTGCAGTCTTGGCAGATTTTCATGCAATGTATCAGCGATTCACAGAATATATATTTATAGAATTTAACCTAGAGATTTCTCAAAGATCTCTATACCTTCGTCAATCTCCTTTTCAGTTAGAATCAACGGAGGTATAACACGCATTGCCTTCACTCCAGCGGGAAGTAAGATCAAACCATTCTTGAAAGCTTCTTGCAAAACTTTGTCCCTTCTTTCTTTGCTTTCAAACTCTACCGCAATCATCAAACCCAAACCTCGAGCATCTATTACTTCATGTTTGCCAACAAATTCACTCATTCTCTTTAGAAGCGAACTGCCCATCTTCTTAGCATTATCTAGTAATTTATCTCTCTTGATAACTTCGATCACGGTTGCACCAACTACCATATCTAGTCTGTGACCGCCGCCCCAAGTGCTTGATAATGCACCTTTTTCTTTTGGATCAAATCTTGCATCAAAAAGAGTTGCACCTACCTGCAGACCTTTTGCTGCTGTCATTATATCTAGCTTAATTCCGTAATGATTCCATGCCCACCATTCACCTGTCCTTCCCATCCCAGACTGAACCTCGTCTAGAATCAAAGGTATATCATGATCTTTTGCAGCTCTGTAAATATTCTGCATGAACTTCTTACTAGCTATATTGTAGCCGCCTTCACCCTGAAAAACTTCTGTTATTATGAAAGCAACGTCTTTCTGTTCCTGCAGTACCTTGCTAATGTCATCAATACTTGGATCATCGTCCTTTGTGCAGAACTTGATCCTCTTGACAGCAAACTCAGGAAAATTCTTCTTCTGGACAGGTTTACTATAAGTGAAAGTCAAAGCTCCCAACGTTCTGCCGTGAAATGCACCTAAACATGATATTCCAGTCAAGGGACCCCTTGATCTATAAGCAAGTTTTATTGCATTTTCGACGGCTTCTGCACCGCTGTTAACGAAGAACGCCTTGAAGTTCTCCGGCACAGTACTCAAGATAGCTTTGGCAAGGTTAGCGTGTTCTTCTGAGTAAAAATCCTGCCCGGCAATCTTAAGAGCGCTGAGCTTCGAATATTTTTGCAGAACTTGAATTATATCAGGATGCGAGTATCCTAGTTGCGATACTCCAATGTTAGACGCAAAGTCCAGAAACACATTACCATCAACATCCTCAATGTAACACTGGTATCCAGTCTTAACCACCAAAGGGTATGTGAAAGTTGCGTCAAGACAGTGTTCGTTGATATAAGATACAATCTCCCTTGCCTTGGGTCCTGGGGGAGTTTTGATGATCTTGTGGGGCATACGTGCACTAGTGCCAAGTAGTATTTTTCCTTATTCGGTCCATAAAAATAGGACGACCTTGATACAGAATGCGAGTAAGGTAGTTCCTAATTACTAACTTTATATATAAAGAAGCCCAGTATGTCTATTGACAGCAAATGAGTGAGAGCAGCGGTGAAACCATGAAATATCTATGGATTAAATTTAAGACTAAAAAGGATGAGTTGAAGGGGTATGGGATTTTGTTAGATTCTGGTATGCCATCATCTTCGACTGCCGATGATCGTTATAAGATTAATGACTTGCAAGAAAAAATGCTAAAAAGGAAGCATGTGGCATTTGTGTATACTTAATTGTCGTTTCGAAAATTACGATTTGAAATTACTATATCACGCTTCTATAAGAATGGTAAAAAGATAGAAGACAGGAAATTCTTAGAAACGGACACAGAATTACGTAGACGTTTTGGTGGTTGTACTAGGATTCCATATTTTGAAGGAACGTGGATCAGTAAGAGCGGGAAAGTGTACACAGACAGAAATAGGGGTTTCAAAGTCGACGCACCAAATAACAACGAAAGTCTGTCGTTCTTTAGACAATATAAAGCCAAACTAAAGAGACGGTTCGACCAAGAGGAAATCTATATTATTGCTTATGAGATATACAAAATTTAGTATGCACGTGCCCGACACAAGCGAATTCTAGCGCCTGATCAGCGGGAACCTTTCAAATATCACGAAGACTCACCAGTCCCAAAATATCCTTTCTATATTAAGCCCCCCCTCTATAGCTCACACAGGCGGGCGTTTTCGCGTCATCATTGTATGAAACGTATCATCTGTATGTATTCGTACTTGATGTCAAACTATTTACTCGTATGTTTCGTAGTGTACTGAATCTTGCAGAGACATTCTTTCAAACTTTTCGGGCGGTTCGTTTGCATATCCAACAGGTATGATACCAATAGCTTTTACATGCTTGGGCAGCTTCAAGATCTTGCTCACTTCACTGTCCTTGAACGCTCCCACGAAACAGGCAGCCAGACCTTCATTGACAACGGTAAGAAGGATCAGCATAGATGCAAACGCACCATCAATCACGCTGTAAAAGTTAACTCCTCTGTCACCGTATCGCTTCACGACCCTGTCCGTGTTGGAGCATATGACAATGACAACAGGCGCTTGTGATACAAAATCCTGACCTGCAGCTGCTTCTGCAAGCTTTTCTTTCGTTTTCTTATCCTTTACAACAATAAACTCCTGCTGCTGGAGAAATCCTGCACTAGGGGTTCTATTCGCGTTTCTCAACAGCCTTGATATCTGTTCATCAGTAACCAGCTTCTCACTAAACGAACGTACCATTCTCCTTTTCTTGAGAACGAGATCGAATTCCATGAGTTTGCTATCAATTCTCACTTAATAGGTTTAACCGTATGAAAAAGAGTGAACATTACTTGATCTGTCTCATTTTGAAATTACTTCATTAGGTTGATTAATAAGTTTGAAAATAGTATTAGCATAATATGTCAACGGGGACAGCTAAACCTAAGAACATACTAGTTCTGTGCATCGATAGGGACGATGATATAGGTTCCAAAGGAGGAGTCAAGACACCAATCGTCGGTAGAGATAGCTGCATACATGCTGGCATAAGTCTTGCTATAGAAGATCCTGAAGAAGCCGATTCCAACGCTATATTTGCTTCGATTAAGACTTATGAAGAACTTGTAAGCAAGGGCTACCGTTCAGAAGTTGCACTGCTTTCTGGTGTTTACAATCGTGGCGTAGAAGCTGATGAAAAGATTGCTTACCAATTACAGGACGTCCTTCAAAAGTTCAAGGCCGATGGCGCTGTCATTGTTTCCGATGGCGGAGACGATGAAACCATCCTGCCGGTAATACAGAACATGGTGCCAGTTATTTCAGTACAAAGAGTGGTCATAAAGCACAGCAGAACCGTCGAATATTCTTACGCTGTTCTTGGCAGATACCTGAAATCAGTAATATTTGATCCAAGATATTCAAAGTTAGTTCTGGGCGTTCCTGGAGCGCTCTTGATAGTTGGAGGAGTATTGTCATTATTCAAAGAACTTGCCCCGTATGTAGCTCCCGTAATAATAAGCGTACTTGGAGCAGCGTTCATCATGCGCGGTTTTGATATCGATAAAGCGGTAAGAAACATAACAAGATTTACCACGCCTTCTAGTTTCATCAGGATATTTTCGCTTGCAGCGGGTATCATGATCATGCTTGCGTCGCTTCAGAGCGGCTACTCGAACATACCTGCAGAACTGATCACGCAGGACATACCTGCTTGGCAGATCGTCTTCAACGTGAAGGTAATAGGATACTTTGTGAACGGTATGCTACCTTTGTTATGGATTGGTATGGGTACAGTGTTCGGTGGAAGACTGTTAAGTCATTGGTTCAGGGGTAGCTTGAGGGCGTTAGGTGATATACTGCGTTTGGTAGTGCTAGGTCTCTTCTTCATACCAATGCAGCAGTTCATGCTAGTGCTGATCGGCGAAGGAAGTCCATCTACATTGATAGCATCGTTGCTGGTAGGACTTGCGTTAACGCTTGTTGCTGCAACCTTTGTCTATCAATATTACAGGAAGAAGAAGGGTGGCGAGACATTAAACCGCTGACGGATCTAACGCTGCACCTGAGCGGCCTCTACAAAATCTACGAGAAGCACCTTGAGAAGGAGATCAAGAAAGGCAGCCCTCCGAACCACGTTGCAATTGTCCTTGATGGCAATAGAAGGTGGGCCAAGAGACATCTCTACCTTCCAAAGGTAGGGCACTACAGAGGGGCAGATAGAGTTGAGGATTTGATCGACTGGTGCAACGAACTGGGAATAAAGATAATCACACTTTATGCACTTTCTACAGAAAATCTGGAACGTAAGGACGAAGAGCTGGAGTATATTTTCGATCTTATAGAGAAACGTTTGAACAAGCTGCTTGTGGATCCAAAGTTGCATAGGTTCAGAATGAATGTAAGGGCGATAGGAAGGGTAGAGCTGATGCCAGAAAGGATAACTAGTGTGCTAAAGAAGTTGGAAGAAGTTACGCGCAACTATGATAATATCTATCTTAACATTGCAATAGCGTACGGTGGCCAAACAGAATTGCTGGATGCCGTTCGCAAGGTTGCCGATATGGTGAAGGATGGTAAGATAGGTGTTAACGACATTGGTAAGGAGCAAATAGAATCCTGTCTTTACACTTCGCACTTGCCGCAGCCCGAACCTGACATGATCTTGAGAACTTCTGGAGAGCAGAGGTTGAGCGGGTTCTTGATATGGCAGAGCGCGTATAGCGAACTTGTCTTCATGGACGTCTTCTGGCCTGAATTTAGAAAGATAGACCTCATGAGAGCGATTCGCACGTATCAGAGAAGGAAGAGAAGGTACGGCAAATGATTTTTCTCCTGTATTAGACACAACGTTATGTATTACATGTAGGTTACAGCGAAACGATTAGTTAGGTGCTTTATCAAGTAGTGCGTATGCTGGAAGAACGCTCTGCTGGAGCCATACTCTTCAGTGAAAATGATGGAAGGTTAGAATATTTACTGTTACACTACCATGCAGGACACTGGGACTTTCCGAAAGGCAACATTGAACCAGGCGAAGATGATCTTGATACTGTTAGACGGGAGGTCAAGGAGGAAACATCTATTGGTGGTATACATGTAGTAGATGGTTTCAAGAAAGTAGTAGAGTACAACTACAAGCGTGGAGGCCGGTTGGTGCACAAGCAGGTCATCTTTTACATTGCGAAAACAAATGTCAAGGATGTAAAGATCTCATTCGAGCACAAGGGGTATGGATGGATGGCTTACGAAGAAGCCATGAGACGTCTTACCTACAAGAATTCGAAGATCATTCTTGAGGATGCTAATGCGTTCTTGAATAAATCCAAAAAAGCCAGCGTACCCTGAATTGTCAACTATTTCCATGTTAGCTGTTGCAATCTTGATGCTTCCTTCCTCGGATCCTTCGTTTCCATTATAGATCGACCAACTATCAGATAATCAGAACCATTTGCCAGTGCTTTTTCTGCGTCTCCGCCTTGCACACCCACACCGGGGGAAAATATTGCTATACGTCCCTTCACGCGATCAGAACATTGTTTGATGATTTGAGGAAGAGTTGCACCAACAACTATACCGTCAGCGTTCAATTCATCAACCCAGTCCAAGAACAGTTCATACATGTACTTGCTTCCGTTCTTGCTATTCGAGACCTTTAGGCCATACGTATCACCTGCACTCTTGTGGCTCATGTATACAAGGGCGATTACACCGTTGCTGTTCTTGTGTGCGTTGGCAATTGCATCTTTCAATCCATCGATCCCTATGAAGGGGTTCATTGTGAGAGCATCAAACCCTGCAGACCAGAGATGCGACAACGCAACTTCGTTTGTGCTGGATATGTCATTCAGCTTTATGTCTGCTATCGTTTGAAGTTCATGTGAATGCGCAAGATCATTTATGGTCTTTACTTCCGAATAGAGATCTAAGGGCAACAATAAGTGAAAATTCATCTTTATTGCACATATTTGACCGCTCAACATGTTCACAGTGTCTTTTGCAAACTTTAACAAATCATGCTTCTTTGTTTGCGAAGGATCTAACGCAAGCACAAGCTTGCTTTTATGAATGTTCGAGGATTTCTTGATCCTTTCTACAAACTTGTCAGTCATGCAACATTACCAGCGGATGATTCTTGCGTAGCCTTATAACTTTCATGTAGACGTAGCCATGCTCGTCTGTCTTGTTCGTAAACTCTGGCTTCTCGACTCTCTGGCTTGAATACTTCATGAACGTCTGAGATGGTGCACTGTTCATAACTACATAGTAAAAGTAGGAGACATTATCGCCATCATTCATACTAAGAAACGTGCCAAGAATGGGCTTCTTGTCTTTGAAGAGGAACAAGGGCAATGGTGCCTCGTCGTAAAACATCTTGAAGCTGCTTACTTTGGCAAGGCTTGCAACATCCTTGAGCTTTATAGAAACGTAGGTTGAGTTCTTGTCTGCCTTCGCATTCTTGATCATGATGTCTGGCAGCCTATCTACCTGTATTATGGGAGCATAGACAAATGTAGGGTTCGTTATTGCTTCTACTGTTGTGATATCTTCAACGCCGGCATTATTTCTGTACGCAAGAAATTCGCCTTGTCCCTTGAACTTTGCATAATAGATAACAGGTCTCCCCATAAGGAGATCTGCTTGAGCCGCAAGAACGGTATCTCCATGGAATTGCAGCGAAAAAACTGGTAGTGGTGCTCTCTCGAAGGCGCAAACAAGTCTGGCAAGGTCTTGTATACTCTCCAGTTCAATATAGTGTGGAGTCTTTAATTTCAAACCACAGGGATTCCTAAATGCTCTAATTAAAGTCTAAGCATGGAGCAAAAACATCTTTAGTTTCGCTTGGTCAGCATTATTTACGAGGTATGTGTGTCCATGTGTGCTGAAGCGTTACCGTTCTGGAAGATGATTGGATGAAAAACAAAGGAAGAGAAGGCAGGGTAAATGAAATACTTGAGGATATCAGCAAACAGCTCGGCAGCATTAAAGCCTCTATAGATAATTCCACAAGAAAGAATCACATTTGGATGTCATATGCAAAACTTGAATATGCTATACTGCTGGCGAAGCTAGACCATGATTTCGAAACACCAGGTGGCTTTGAGTATAACAAACCTGCCAAGACCAGTGATAAGGAAATGCTAGAACTGATTATGGACTGTCTGGAGAGCGGTAAGAAGGCGTTCAACAAAGGAGACATAATGAATGCAATAAATGATCTCAGAAAAGCCAGAGACGCCCTCAAACTACTTGTTCAAGACCATTAGGATCTTCTATCAACAGTATCGTAGACATCCTCTCCTGTGCCTACAACAGTGACCTTTAGACCTGTGGCATTTTCGATCTGTTGTATGAAATTCTTCGCAGCTTCGGAAAGTTTGTCATACTGTCTAATATGTGCACATTCTGGAAATGCAATATCCAGCTTCGTTACAGCTAGTTGAGTTGCGCCGTTGAGCATTATGGCTCTCTTAGCAAGGTCAAAGTTGAAAGGTGCAGCTCTGCGTTCCCTGCCCGTCACGGTCGCAACCTCGAACCATCCTCTCTTCTGTGCTTCCTCCTTGCTCAACTCGTTCTGCAACAGACCAGCACCTACTCTCGTTACGTACGCCTTGAAGACAAGCATCACGTCATCGACCCTAGTTGGTCCCAATCCTATGTCAGCACAGATCGCAGATGCTGTAACATCTTTTGAAGTAACGTATGGATAACTGCCGTGATAAAGAGACAGGAATGTTCCCTGCGTGCCTTCAACCAGCACCTTTTCCATTCTGTCAAGTGCAAAATTAACTGCGTTGCTAACATCGCCTAGATATGGCGAGAGTTCTTTCAACTCGCTCGCCATATGCAGTGTTCGTAATGCACGATCAGAATTTGCTGGTCCAGTGCCAGAACCTGTTGTTCCTATCCTGCCTTTAAGATCGTCTGCCTTGTCTCTATCTATATGTGAGGATTCTATGACGCCACACTGACGATCAATGAACAATCTATCTTGAACATTATGTCTTGAAATTTCATTTAGAAGAATTTCAGGGTTGATAACAACCCCTGCGCCTATCATCAACCTGCATTCCTTATTCAGGACTGCACTTGGCAACATGCGAACCTTGTGCACTTGACCGTCCAACACAAACGTGTGACCTGCGTTCGGACCTACACCGCCCCTAACTACGATTTGAGGTTTGTCCTTGAGAGCAAGGTAAGAAATGATCTTTCCCTTACCCTCATCGCCAAAGAAACCCCCCACGACCACGGTTGCCGGCATGAAGTTGTCGTGCAGACAAACTATATATTAATTCTACACATGCAGTTGAAGATCTGTTGGAAGTTACTCATTTAATATTAGCAGTTTAAGAATATCATGAAGAGTTTAGCAATATTATAGTCAAACATTAGAGTGAAATATCAGAGAAGTGTATATACAACTATGGAAGTAAGCAAGAATTTAGGCATCCACGGACTGGAAAGAGCTAGAGTATTTGGCATTGCAGCGGTTGCAGGTTTCATAGCTACACTGGCAATAATTGGCCTCATAATAATTAGTGAGACTGCTCTGGGCTTCCCTCGTGGGTTGTTCTACGCTGTAATAGGAAATGTCCTAGGTTCTGGCGGCATGGATGCAATGAACTTGGGGTTGTACCTGCATCTCTTGGCTGGCACATCGATCGGAGTTGTCTGCGCAGCACCTATCGCAGCTATAAAGCGAGTATACATCTCCATGTATCATGTCGAGAAACGTCTTCTCTATGGCGTAATAGTGGGATTCGTTGTCTGGATATGCTTCTTCGTGCCGGTTTCATATTCGATGGTTGCACCTACGATAGAGCACTTGAAAGATGGCTTCTTGGACGTGACTGGAAAATTAATTAGAGGTGAAGAAATATCTGGCAAGTTTTCAACTATCATAATTGGTGCTCTGGGCTTTCATATACAATACGGTCTGATATACTCGATCATAACAGGATCATACGCTGGACGACATGTCAAAGTACTGAGCAAATAATGCGATCATAATTCATAAATCCAAAACCCTCCTTATTTTTTGACTGATCGTTTTGGTGCAAACATAATTATAAGTCAGTTGAAATTTTGTTGCCGTGGCTGATTCGCAGATCGCTGGCAACATAATTCAGATACTTGCTGGACTGCCAGAATTTCTAAGAAAACCAATGCTCAAGAACAGGATGAATGAATTCTTTGCTCTATCAGATATGGAAAAGAAGGAAATTGTCACAAATGCCTTGAACGCTGCTCCTGCCATAGACTTCAGAATTTTATCCAACCTTACCAAAACATGGATGGAAGTTTTGTGCGAATTTGATGAAGACAAACGTAGAAAGATGTTTGGTGCTTATGTTGATGTCATTGTCGATTCTCCAGACAGATTAGCGAAACTCAACGTCGATGGTCTCATATCGCTCTTCAATACAATGCCAGAAAACGATAAGAAATTGCTCTCGGGTTCGTTACGAAATCTTGTTCAGGATTTGTCGGAAGATAAGAAAGCAAGGTTTCTTGCCGTAGTACCGCAGAACGCCAGATCGGTTTTGCAACTCTAACGTTTGTCTGGAACTCTCTCTTCTTCCTTTGTATAGTCCTTGATACCTGCTTCTGGCTGTTCCAGACCAAAGAATGATCGCTCGTATTTCTTGAGCATCTGCCTGTGCTCTGGCATTGAGAGATCTAGACGCATTTCGTTAATCACCATAATACTGTATTTCACCCATTCAGTCCAGCAGTTTCCGCATGAGCTGTACTTTAATGCCCCTGGATCGACAGTACTTTCGTCGAAGCTGTTACCACACTTGGAACAAGTCTTTGTCATGCATGCGTATATTCAGCATTAATTATTATGCTTTGTGATATACATCAAAAATATTATTAATGCGTACAACGAAAAATACATGATGCATGTAAAGTGCCCGCAGTGCGGAGAAATAGCGGAACTCGAGGACAATTTTTCGCGTGTAAAGTGCGACAAGTGCTCCCTCGACGTTACATACGGTGAGTATGTAAGGATGATAGCATACAAGGACCCTAGATACAGAAATGTGATGAATGATTACTCTCCATGATAATTTGCACTTTTGTATGCAACTGTCAACTTAAGGCTTTTATAGATTATTTACAAATATTCAGCTAGTTGGATCTTATCTTCGAAAGCGTCATGAACCTTCTGGGAGTTGGCATAGCAATGTCGATCGGCAGGTTTGCCTACAGGGGCTATGCAAATGTTGGCAGTCCAACACTTTTGCGACTTGCCCTTGCGTTTGCATCGATAAGTTTGGGATTCCTAATTTTGTGGATCCAGTCGATGTTGAACATAAATGCCCTTGCTAAGCCATCAGATCTGCAATCAATGCTGGTTGTGGGTTTGGGATTTCAGGCAGCAGGTTACTTCTTGCTGGCATTTTCGCACAGTTTGCAATCGCTGACTTTCAAGCATATGGCTCCAGCATTCGCTGTAGTATCGTTTGCGATAGCCCCATTCTTCGTGATCCCTGGAAATTCATTGGAGCATATTATTAGGTCAATATCTTTTATCCTATTAGTATATGGGGCGACTCAAACCATGGCCTCCTATATGTGGAGTAAGAACAGGAATACTTTGATCATAGCTTCTGGCTTGGGTCTTCTTGCGTTAGGAGAGTTTATAGGCTGGTACAATTTCATCTATGCAGGGTCAATGTTCTACTATGCTTCGGTTATAATAAAGATAGCCGGACTTTCAGCGATATTTATTCCCATTTACAGTTTCCCAATGGGGAGGATCAAAGTTGGCAGTAGTGTATAGAACGCATGTTAGAATAATTGCGGATATTCTCAATACGGCTAGGGATTATAGTGATAATGGGACGGGCGTAAGCATCACAGTTCTCATCAGAAGAGCGAATGTCTCCTACGGAAGGATAGTCAAGATTCTGGGCAGATTGGTTGATGGTGGCCTTATTGAGGAGATACCAGAAGATAAAACAAGCAGATATAAGATAAGCGAGCGTGGCGTGGAGTTTCTGAGCGTATATTCTAACTTCCAGGGTTTTGTGGAATCGTTTGGACTGAAGATCTAAGACTGTTAATGTGAAAAATTAGTCCGTTCAAAAATAAGAAAACTTAGTACTCCTCTTCGGACTCTTCCTCAAAATCTTCCTCTTCGAAGTCCTCGTCGAAGTCTTCCTCAAATTCTCCTTCTTCCTCGGACATCGCATAATCCATTAAACAATGTATTAATAAGCATTTTGTTCAGGAGACCTGTGATTAAGCTCTCATGCAATGATGAGAATATAACAATAGCTGCTGACCAGATCAAAAAAGGCAAGGTCGTTGTTTACCCTACAGATACAGTGTATGGAATTGGATGCGATCCGTATAACGATTCAGCAGTTGATATGATCTTCAAGATAAAAGGAAGGATGGAAGGGAAGCCTTTACCAATACTATGTTCATCAATAAAACATGCCCAGAGAATAGCCAAACTGAGCGAACATGCAGTGAAACTTGCGAAACAGTTCTGGCCTGGTACCTTGACCCTAATTGCTGAATTGATCGATCACAAGATTTCAGAGAGTGTCACTGCTGGAACAAATACCATAGGTGTAAGGGTTCCAAACCATCAATGTGCTTTACAACTTATCGATAAATGCGGTGGTATTCTTGTTGGCACTAGCGCAAACAAATCTGGCTACAATTCAGCAAAGAGTGCTACGGAAGTGTTAGAAACACTTCAGGGATTTGATATCTTGCTCGATGGAGGAAGTACACCAGTTGGTGTTGAATCCACTGTTATAGATGTAAGTTCTGCAAATATTGCTTTCATCAGGGAAGGTTCGATAAGACGCGAGCGCATTGCAAAAGTGCTTGAGCATGTTTAACATGCTAATAACAACCTACAGGCACATGGAAGCAGAAGCACATGAGGAAATAAATTTCCTGTTGGAGGAGTTTGGCGACAATGTACCAATGATCAATAATTCAGGTTTATCAGGGCTACTTACGTGCAAGACCAGTCTTGATCCACTTGAAGTAGTTCAGAAGATCAAGAAGATTGTACAGGACGACCCTTGGAAGGTGCGATATGTTCTAAGATTGATACCGATAAACATAGTTGTTAATACAGATCTAATTGATATCAAGAATGCTGCGAAAGACCTTGCCAATAGAATAGACCGAAATGAAACTTTCAGGGTAACCGTAGAGAAGAGAAGCAGTAAGATTCACTCCAATGAGATCATAGAAGCTATTGCCACTGTAATAGACAGGAAGGTCAGCTTGGAAAAACATGATTGGGTAATATTGGTCGAAGTGATTGGTAAGGAAACAGGAGTCTCTATAATAAAACCAGAGAACATATTCAGTGCCGTAAAGATGAAGCGAGAGTCACCAGAGTAGATTTGCACGTTCCGCTAGTATATGTGCGAGTTTGTTCTCGTCTATGCAGGCATCAAGTTCCTGCTTTCCAACCTTATGATGTGAAGACAATGTGCTCGTTTTCTTGCCTGAAAGTGCGATTATGTTGTTGTTCAACCTGTAATTTTTCCCCAAGTGTTCCTCTACTGCCTTCAGATCTGCAAGCTTTCCTAACACAACTAACAATACGTTGTTCATGCCATCCTTGAGACCTATATCATCAAGGGCTTTGCTTATCTGGTTCGTACAGGCAAGTCGCATCAATATGTCAATCTCTATTCTGTCTGAAAGCATAGTTCCCCTTTTCTTGGCCTGTAATGATTGCTGCAATACGCTGAGAATATGTTCTTTGCCTGCCACAAAACTAGCATCTATTGCCTGTATGGTAACTCTGTTATTTATTGTTCTAATATTTTGAATGAATTCGTCTGTATCTCTTATTCTGAGTTTGCGTATCCCTGCAAGTAAGACATGCTCACCATCAAGTTTCATTATTGCGCTAGGATTCAAGAAGCTCTAGCCGCCATGTACAACTGGAACTATACTGATGACATCGCCATCGTTGACCATGGCATCGAGCCC
>Ga0187892_10000773_pt1 | contig 80315 bp, 75 predicted proteins | sample MA1701073metaG_FD_139345 | JGI IMG/M metagenome (GOLD analysis project Ga0187892, IMG submission 139345) | Bio-ooze microbial communities from a basaltic lava cave in the Kipuka Kanohina Cave System on the Island of Hawaii, USA - MA170107-3 metaG ... | reverse complement strand
TTAAAACTAATTTTGCACGCTGACTTTTTCGTGGCATAATTTACCTCTCAATTGGTTGAGAGGTAATATACGAATCTAAAATTTAATTGTAAAGTTTTTTATGAATCATTATACTAGATGACAGTAATTATATTCCAGATGGAGGTACTACACTATACGATTCGATTGTACATGCATTGGCAATGTTGTCACCATTATTACTTGGAGCTGAAGAATTGGGTCAACAAGTAATGGCTCACATCGCGATAATTACAGATGGAAAAGATGAGCACAGTAAAACAAAGGCAGAAAACTTGAAAAAAGTCATGGATTTCGTATTGGAAACGGGTATTATTCACCGAATCTCACTAGTTGGACTCGGAGATTTTGATTATAGAACGATAGGAAAGTCGATCGGCATTGAACACGTCATTGAAGGAAAGGCTGACCCCAAGGAAATTCGCAAAGCAATGGACTTAATCTCTAGTCATGTAATTAAGGATAAACAATGAGCATTACTTACCAATCCAAATTCGATGGTGTCACTATCGTTACCGACAGTAGGCAACGTTATACACTCTCCAATTTAGCCTATATTGATGGTGGCAAAGACGGCGAAGTCTTTAAGTTGAACAACCAGTTTGCCGTCAAGATGTATCCAGAGTATCCCATCAATTCATCGATGCGTGAAAAATTGAGTACGCTTTGTGGGCAAAGAGGGAGTTTCCATGAGTTGGTCGTAGCTCCACTGCAAATGGTTCGCCTAGAAGGACAACCTACTAATCAAGCCGCTGGCTTTATCATGAAGTACCTCCCCGATGCGAAACCGCTTAATTGTATGAGTTGGAAGCCTTCAATTACTAATAGCGAAGAAACACTCTTTGACCAAATGATTGCCAATCTCATTTACGAGATAAGTGAGGCCTTGGAAAACCTACACGCAAATCGTGTCTTTATGTGCGACCTTAAGCCTCAAAATATACTTATTTCTAATCTAAAACCATATTTGATCGATTTTGACTCTTGTTCAATTCCAAATTATCCAGGTGAAAGTTTCACTATTCCATACCTAGATCCGCGCATCAGAGATCACGTTCCAGATGCAGTTGGCCCTAACGAAGAGTTTTCAGCTCTAACCGATTGGTGGGCTTTAGCTGTTATTGCGTTTGAACTTTTTATGGGTGTGTCTCCGTGGGCAGGTATTCACCCGAAATATCGCAAGGAGCCTCATGTATTCAGATCATATAACTATTCTGTTGTAGTGCTCGACCCCATGGTTCAGCCACCAAAGTTTGATATGAGAAATCCCAAATGGCTGGAAAGTAAATCCAAACTCAAAACCTATTTTAAAAAAATTTTTTCCCCAGACCCAGCGAGTCGCGTCCCCCTGTTCGATGTTTTGGACGCACATTTCCCACGAGAAGAATCTCTTAAGCGGGCGGAAAGAGCAAGTAATCTCATGGCAAGATTGATCCAAGATGATCGTCAAAGACAATTTTTGGAGAAACTCTGGACTGATATGATAGAAAAAGCAAGGAAAAAAACGGTTGAGCGGGAAAAGTCGCGTATTCGTCTTTTAGACATGATGTATTCTGCATAAGAATTAGAGCAGTAAGAGAGGTTAAAATGGTTTTGCAAAATGGTTCTGCGGATGCTTCTGTGTATCCAAATTTGAATATTGGATCTTTAGTTATAGAAGGTAAACTCCACAACGAGATTTCTCTTGGATGCCAAGACGCATGCCACTTAGTCCAATCATCAGATTTGAAAGTCGCAGTAGTCTGCGATGGATGCAGTACAACAGATCTAGGATTTACACAGAATCAAACTGGTGCAATTTTAGGAGCATATTGCTGGAGTAACTTTCTTGCAAAAGCATTGCGTGATAGCAACAAGCTTGATGATCTTCTATTTGAAAAAGCTCTACGAATTACCAGCAATAGAACAAAGTCGTTTTTTATAAAGCTCTGCAAAGGTCTAGATTTGGCGTTCCCATCAAATGAGTGGCGTGACTTTGTGCTTAACAAACTCCTGTTTACCGTCTTGGGATTTGCGGTCGTACGTAATCGATACTGGGTTTTTGGGCTTGGTGATGGTTGCTTTGGTATTAACAATGATGTGACACCCATTGATAATTCACCTACTCCATATTTTAACCAACTATTGCTTGAAAAAAATAGGTCGCAAAAACTAAAAGTTGTAATCCATACAAGTGGTGAAATTGAAACTTTAAAATGTCTTTGGGTTGCGAGTGATGGTCTTAATGACGTCTTATCGTCTTCTACGGGTAAAAAAGACTTCTCAAATTTCTTAAAGGACGAATTCACGTGTGGGCGTAACAAAAAAGGAGAAGATACGACTATACAGGCATTCCGTCGAACAGTATATAAGCACCATTTGCGCCGTTTTTCCGACGACATTGCGTTGGCTTTGGTCAAAATAGACACAACCGCAACACTTAACTTAGGAAACACAGAAGGAGAAAAAGATGAATAGACGCTTAGATGGCAAACGGATTCAACCAACTGATCTTACGCCTGATGTATATGAGGGTTTATCAATCGTAGAGAATATAGTTTTAGCATCGTCTAATTGTCTCCGTAAGTTTCTGGGTTTGCGAGATAATGAAACGCTGTCTGGACCTATTCCCAAGTTCGTCACTCGAAAAAATCCCAGCCTTGATAATTATTTTGCGGATCTGTTGCTGCGAACTTGCTATGCGCCTGTGGATTACTTGCCAGCGTATGAGGAGCACGTTATTCGAGGCTCGCAGGAAGAATTACCCTCAGACTTAAACCCGAGACTTGTTGGTGCGGTTCTTATAGGAATTGGTGGGATGAGTAGCAACCCTGACTTTAAGAAAGTATACGACGAGCATAGAGGGCATGGAACCCGTACTGCCAACTCAGCAAGTGAAGTTGTCTTTCAAGAACATTTAGAACGCTATCTGGATCATACTGGTGTTCAGTCGTTAGAACCGGTACAACGTGAAATTGGTTATGTTGATGCACATGGAGGCTCCGCATTTGACCATATCTTCAGCATCGCAAAAAATCTTCATGTTGCGCAATTCCGTCAACCAGGATTTGTTTCGGAATCTTTGGATGCCCAATGGAAGCGGGCTATTATCGAAGCTGTTTTAATGTCAGTATGCGTTTCAATAGATTCTTTCGAGAATTTCGATAACTCAAAAGCAATCAATGCGCTAAAGGATGAATGGAACCTATACCTCAAGAAGTCCGAGAAGCTCGAGCAAAGTGGCTTTATCGGCCCTATAGAACCAGCAGCAGCATCTTATTTCAGTAACATGATTCTTAAGCCGAACATGCTTGAAATAAATGGTAAGCCCAGTTACTTCACTCATAGAAGAATACTGTTTGCTCTCCAACACGTATGGCATCCGCTCGTTGTGTCTTTTGTTATGGGTTTTCTCTTTGAGGCAATGTTGCAAGCACAGCAATCTTTTTTTGAAATGCAGAAAAAACAGATTCTCTTGCGCAGTCTTCCCGGTAACTATGTTTTCATTTATTATCAAAAAGAGCCGATAGACAAGCTCCCACAACGTGGGATTCTAGCCCGCCTGAATGACGAAAGGAAAAGAGCTATAGTAGTAGTACATGATCCTGCTCGCCAGATTACAGCAATATTTAGAAATAATTATTTGCCAAAAGATAAGTGGAAGAGATTTCATGATCTTTTGGTTCAAAAAGAAGGAGATCAAGTCTGGTATACTCCCACTCAAGAAGATGGCGACATTGCCAATTTTATCCTAAATGGTACGGAATCTTTCGTTGGGGTAGATATGACACAGTTAAGCGATGACGAATTCTTCGAATTGTTTAAATCAACAGTGTGAAAGAGAGCTTAAAAGCCGAATCTAATCGTAAAGTGAAAGCGGTGAGATGACAGAAAATTGTATTTAATACAAACGGCGAAAGATAAACAAGGGCAATTTTCGTGTACCGAACGTGGCGCGGTGTGGTGATCATAAATATCAGTTCAGTAGTGCTTTGAACGTTTGTCTTTCAAACAAACTTTCTCTCGCTCGCCGCGGCGGTTAGCCGAAGCGTTTTCCTACTCGCGCGAGAAGGCGGCCTTTCCGCTGCCGTGGGTGCGCGCCCGCAAATTCTGGCCGGCGGTGGGGCGCATTGACAGCGCCTCGGCGACCGCAATCTCGTTTGCGCCTGCCCGCCGATGGAGGCGTATGAAAAGTAGAGTAGAGAAAGCATGAAAAAATAGCTTCCCGCCATTTTAAAAGTTAACTTTAAAAATGGCGGACAAATTTAAAGTACGTTTAACAGGCTCATTAAGCTCCCTGAAAACAATAGCTTCTTTCTTTCCCTTGATCCCACGCCCAAAAAAATCGGCGAAGTGAACTGTTTGCCCTGGCAGCGCGGCATCGAAGAGATCGGGTTGTGAGCAAACAATTTTCTTTCCTCTCTCCCCGGCTTTTTGTATATTTTAATCAAGCCCGAATCGACAACCCGAGAACAAATCTGCAAATCTGTGATGAGTCCCTTCGAACAACGCCGGCGCGAAAAAATCATCGTTTTTGACGGCGCCACCGGCACGAATTTGCAGCTCATGAATCTCACCGCCGACGACTTCGGCGGCGAGGCGCTCAACGGCTGCAACGAAAATTTGGTTTTTACCCGGCCGGATGCCGTCGAGCGCTTGCACGCGAGTTTTTTTGAAACCGGCTGCGACGTGGTGGAAACCGACACCTTCGGCTCGACGCCGATCGTGTTGGGCGAATACGATCTCGCCGGCCAGGCTTACGAGCAAAATCGCCGCGCGGCGGAGATTGCGAAAAAAGTCGCGCAGCAATTTTCCACAAAATCTCATCCACGTTTCGTCGCCGGCTCGATGGGGCCGACCACCAAACTGCCGAGCCTCGGCCATCTTTCTTATGAGAACATGAAGGCGACGTATGCCGTGCAAGCCGCCGGCCTCGTCGAAGGCGGCGCTGATCTGCTCGTCGTGGAAACTTGTCAAGACTTGCTGCAAACCAAAGCCGCGCTGGCCGCGATCTTCGAATATTTTGCGCAGAAAAAAACGCGCCTGCCGGTGATCGCCAGCGTCACGGTCGAAACGATGGGCACGATGCTGCTCGGCAGTGACATCGCCGCGGCGCTCACGGCGCTGGAGCCGTTCCCGCTCACCGCCGTCGGCATGAACTGCGCCACCGGCCCAAAGGAAATGTCGGAAAATATTCGTTATCTCACCGCCAACAGTCCGTTTCCGGTTTTCTGCATGCCCAACGCCGGCTTGCCGGAAAATGTCGGCGGCCGGGCGCATTACAAATTATCGCCGGAAGAGCTCAGCCAATTTCTCGCGCATTTTGTCAAAGATCTCGGCGTGCAAATTGTTGGCGGCTGTTGCGGCACGCGCCCGGAGCATATCAAAATGCTTGTCGAGTCGGTCGGCCAGCTCGCGCCAAAATCGCGTTACGTCGATTTCACGCCGTCCGCCGCGAGTCTTTACAGCAGCACGCCGCTGCATCTCGATCCGCCGCCGTTGCTTATCGGCGAACGCTTGAACGCCAACGGCTCCAAACAATTTCGTGACTTGTTGCTCAAGCAGGATTGGGACGCGATGGTGTCGATGGCCAAAGAACAAGTCCGCGAGGGCGCGCACCTGCTCGACGTGTGCACGGCCTACGTCGGGCGCGACGAAACCGCGGACATGATGCCGCTCGTCGAGCGCTTGAACACGCAAATCTCCGTGCCGCTGGTGATCGATTCGACCGAATGGCAGGTGATCGATGCGGCGCTGCAGCGCGTTGCCGGCCGCGCCATCGTCAACTCCATCAATCTCGAAGACGGCGAAGAGCGCCTGCTGAAAGTTCTGCCGCTGTGCAAAAAATACGGCGCCGCGACGATTGCGCTGACGATTGACGAGCAGGGCATGGCCAAAACCGCCGAGCAGAAATTCACGATTGCCAAACGCATTCACGATCTGGCAGTCGGCAAATACGGTATGCGTTCGCAGGATTTGATTTTTGATTGTTTGACGTTCACGCTCGGCAGCGGCGACGAGGAGTTTCGCCGCAGCGGCATCGAAACGATTGAAGCGATTCGCCGCATTAAAAACGAATTGCCGGCTTGCTACACGATTCTCGGCGTGAGCAATGTCTCGTTCGGACTTTCGCCGCACGCCCGCCACGCGCTCAATTCGGTTTTTCTTTATTACGCCGTTGAAGCCGGCTTGGATATGGCCATCGTGCATGCGTCGAAGATCATGCCGCTGCACAAAATTCCCGACGAAGAGCGCGAGCTGCATCGCCGGCTGATTTTTGACGAACGCCAATTCGAGGCGAACGGCAAATGCATTTCCGATCCGCTGCAAGAAATTCTGGCGTTCTATGCTGAAAAATCGACGCAAAAGAAAGAAGCTGCGCCCATGCCCGCCGCCGTGGAAGAACGCTTGAAGCGCCGCATCGTCGATGGCGAGAAATTGGGCCTTGAGGCTGATCTCAACGAAGCGCTCACGAAATACACCGCGCTGGACATTATCAATAATATCCTGCTCGACGGCATGAAAACCGTCGGCGAGCTTTTCGGTTCCGGCCAAATGCAACTGCCGTTCGTTTTGCAATCGGCGGAAACGATGAAAGCGGCGGTGAAATTTCTCGAGCCGCACATGGAGCGCGTCGAGGGCGCGAGCAAGGGCACGATGGTGCTGGCGACGGTGAAAGGCGACGTGCACGACATCGGCAAGAATCTCGTCGATATCATTCTCACCAACAACGGCTATAAAGTCGTCAATCTCGGCATCAAAGTGCCGGTCGAGCAGATGCTGCAAGCGGTCGGCGAGCACAAGGCCGAGGCCATCGGCATGAGCGGCTTGCTGGTCAAATCGACGTTGATCATGAAAGAGAATCTCGAAGTGTTGAACGAGCGCGGCATCACGCTTCCCGTCGTGCTCGGCGGCGCGGCGCTGACGCGGCGTTACGTCGAAGACGATTTGCGCGCGATTTATCGCGGCAAATTGTCGTATGCGAATGATGCGTTTGACGGACTCCATTTTATGGAGGAGATTTGCCGGCGCGAAAAAAGCGTTGCAGCCGAGCCGGTGAAACGGAAAACGGAAAACGTAACACGTAAAACGGAAAACGAAAAAGGCGGTTTAACGGCGGCGGAGAAGCCGGTTTGGCAGGCGGCGGAAATTCCTGTGCCGCCGTTTTTAGGTACGAAAATCGTACGGGATATTCCGTTGGCGGCGGTGTTTGACTATATCAATCCGATTGCGCTGCTGCGCGGACAATGGCAGGTCCGGCGGGGCAAGATGAAAAGCGCCGATTACGACCGGATGGTGGCCGAAAAGTTTGTGCCCATTCTCGATGAACTCAAACAGCGTTGTATAGATGAAAAACTGCTGATTCCGGAAGTGGTGTATGGCTATTTTTTGTGCAATAGCGCCGGCGACGAGGTGATTATTTATGATGAAAGCGGCAACCGCGAAGTCGAGCGTTTCCGCTTTCCGCGCCAGCCCGATGGCAAGCGGTTGTGTATTGCCGATTATTTTGCGCCGGCAGCGAGCGGCAAGAAAGACGTGATCAGCATGATGGTCGTCACCGTCGGCCATCGCGCTTCGGAAGTTTCCAAAAAACTGTTTGAAAATGACAAGTACGCCGATTATCTTTATTTTCACGGCTTGAGCGTTGAGACTGCCGAAGCGCTGGCGGAATATTGGCACAAAAAAATGCGCGAAGAAATGGGCATTGCCGGCGAGGATGCGAAAGACGTTCGTGAGTTGTTCCAACAAAGTTATCGCGGCTCGCGCTATTCATTCGGCTATCCCGCCTGCCCGAATTTGGAAGACCAAGCCAAGCTCTTCCGCCTGCTCGATCCGGCGCGCCTCAACATCTCGCTCACCGAAGAATTTCAAATCGTGCCGGAGCAATCGACCTCGGCGATCATCGTGCATCATCCGGAGGCGAAGTATTTCAACGTTAAGGAAGTCGCGAGCCAGGATGACGGCGATGAAGAGGAAGGAATAATTAGCATTTGAGATCGAAAGCAGTTCTTGCAAATCATAAAGTGCGGATGTAGATTTTCTCGGCAGAGCAGCAAACCTGAGAAAGGTAAAAAATTATGAGCATCGAACAGATTGAGGACAAAGCTTTACAGCTTTCTGAGGGAGATCGTGCGAAGCTCGCCCAGAAGCTATTGCTGAGTCTCGATATACTTTCTGAATCCGAGATCGCAGAAGATTGGTTGATCGAGGCGCAACGCCGCGCCAGAGAACTTGATGCGGGCACGGTTCAACCAGTTTCTGCTGAAGAGGTTAGACGCAAAGCTCAGGCCTTGCTGCGATGAGTTACGTATTCCATCCAGCCGCTGAGGCTGAACATCTTGAATCAGTCGCATTCTACGAGTCAAAGCAGCCAGGACTTGGCGCAGCTTATTTGGCGGAATTCGAAAACGTGATGAAGCGTGTGTGCGAGGGACCACAGCGATATCCGATAGAGAGGGAACCGGATATACGACGAATTCTTATGAACCGTTTCCCATTCACGGTGTTGTATCGAGAAAAGGATAGTGTCGTTCAAGTTCTTGCTGTAGCGCATCAGCGCCGGCGACCTCGGTACTGGCTAGGAAGATTCTAAAGAAAGCGCGCCGATCTCGGCATCGCCGGCGAGGACAGCAAAGAAATCAGCAGGTTGTTTCAACAGGGCTATCACGGCTATCCGGCCTGCCCGAATTTGGAAGATCAAGCCAAGCTCTTCCGCCTGCTCGATCCGGCGCACCTCAACATCTCGCTCACTGAAGAATTTCAAATCGTGCCGGAGCAATCGACCTCGGCGATTGTGGTGCATCATCCGCTTGCAAAATATTTCAATCTTTAATCGCGAAGTCCCTGAGCGATTTCTTATTCGCTAAAGTTCGAGTTGAATTATGAAAATCCTCATCACCGGCGCCAGCGGTTTTCTCGGCGGCTATTTGGCGCAGGCCGCTGAAGCGCAGGCGGCGCAAGGCCGCGGCGGTTGGCTGGGAACCTATTGGGAGCATCCCGTGGCGATGCCGGGCGTCGAGCTGCATCGCTTGGATTTGACCAATTTGGTGGCGGTGGCGCAATTTGTGCGAAAAATCCGGCCGCAGATCATCATTCACTCCGCGGCGCTGGCGAATCTCGACACTTGTGAAACGCAAAAAGATTGGGCCTGGCGCACGAATGTCGATGCGGCGCGGATGATCGCAGCGGTGGCGCGCGAGCTGAACAGCCGGCTGCTTCATATTTCGACCGATATGGTTTTTGATGGGCAAAAAGGCAATTACCGCGAGGACGATGCGCTGGCGCCGATCAGCTATTATGGCTACAGCAAACGCGCCGCCGAAGAAGCGGTGTTGCGCGCCTACCCTGGCGCGCTGGTCGTGCGCGTCGCGCTGCTGTACGGTTTTCCGCGCGCCGGCGGCAACAGCTTTTCGGCGGAAATTTTTCATCGCTTGCGCGCCGGGCAAAGCGTCAAAGTTTTCGCCGACCAATTTCGCGCACCGCTTTGGGCCGGAAATGCGGCGCAAGCCATTGTGGAATTGGCGGGACTCGATCGCGCCGGGGTTTTGCACCTCGCCGGCAGCGAGCGCCTCAGCCGCGCGGATTTTGCCCGCGAGCTGGCGCGGCAGATCGGCGCCGACGCGAATTTGCTCGACGTGGTTTCGATGCATGATGTCAACTGGATAGTGCCGCGGCCGCAAGATGTTTCGCTCGACGCCGGGTTGGCGCGGCAAATTTTAAAAACGCCGCTGCTCAATTGCCGCGAGGGAATCGAGCAGATGCTGGCGATGACGCCGCAATCCTCCGGGCATAGCCCAAAGGCAGAATAATGGTTTGGCAGAATGATTTAAAAATTATTCTGCCGACTCATCATTCTGCCTTAAAAAACTCTTATGAAAAGCACAGCAAACTCTTGTGAGGAACAGGGATGTTGAAACGAATTTTAATTTTTAGCCTGGCAGCGTTATTGGCAAGCTGCGAAACCCCGGCGCGTTTTCCTAGCAATCGCGCCAGTTCGCCGGATTTGACGGCGAGTGATGTGCAATATCATGTGAATTATTTGGCTTCGGATTCGCTCGAAGGCCGGCTCTCGGGAACGCCGGGAAATGAGAAAGCCGCCGGCTATATTGCCACCGAATTTGAGCGCTACGGCTTGCAGCCGCTCGGCGAAAAAAACAGCTACGAGCAAAGATTCGATTTTGTCGGCGGCGTGAACCTCGGCCCCAACAATCAGTTCACGTTGCAGCGCGCCGGTCGCGATACGGCGCTGGCGCTCGATGCCGATTTTATTCCGGCCGGATTCTCGGCTTCCGACAGCGTAAACGGTGAAATCGTTTTCGCCGGCTACGGCATCAGCGCGGAAAAAATCAATTACGATGATTACGCCAATCTCGACGTGAACGGAAAAATCGTCATGGCCTTGCGTTATTCTCCGGCTTCCAATAATCCCCACGCCAGTTTTGCGGAATACGAGCCGCTCCGTTACAAAGCGTTGCAGGCTCGTCAGCACGGCGCCAAAGCCTTGCTGATCGTCACGAATGCGGATTCGGTTGCCGAGCCTTTGCCGAAATTGAGATTCGACCGCTCGGCGACGGACGCCGGTTTGCCCGTTGCCTATATCACGGCGGCAGCGGCGGATCGGCTGCTGGCGGCCTCCGGAAATTCCATTAAGAACTTGCAAACGCAAATTAGCAAAACACAAAAACCAAATTCATTTGCCATACCTGAAACTCGCGCCGTTTTGAAAACCGCTCTCCATCAAGAACGGCGCACGACGGCCAACGTGATCGGCAAATTGCCGGGCAGCGATCCGCAGCTCAAAGAGCAAGCCGTGATCATCGGCGCGCATTACGATCATCTCGGCCGCAGCAGCGAAGGCGCGCTCGATCCGGACAAGGAAGGCGAAATTCGCAACGGCGCCGACGACAATGCCTCGGGAACCGCCGGCGTGCTGGAATTGGCGCAGTATTTTGCCGCGCAGGAAAAACGCCCGCGCCGCTCGCTCATTTTCATGGCGTTCAGCGGCGAAGAGCTGGGCTTGCTCGGCTCGGCGCATTACGTCAATCATCCGGTGTTTCCGCTGGAGCAAACCATCGCGATGATCAACATGGACATGATCGGTCGCATGAAGGACAGCGCGCTGGTCGTGCAAGGCGTCGGCACCGCGCCGCAGTGGCAGCCGCTCGTCGAACGTTTGCACCAGCCGCCGCAATTCAATCTCAGTTTGAAAAAAGAAGGCCCGGGGCCGAGCGATCATTCGAGTTTCTACCAAAAGAATATTCCGGTGCTGTTCTTTTTTACCAATCAGCACGAAGATTACCATCGCGTAACAGACGACGCCGAGAAAGTCAATGTCGAAGACGAGGCACGGATTTTGCGTTTTATTGCCGGCTTGGTGACGGAAATCGCCAACGAAGATTCGTCGCTGCAGTTTACCAAAGCGGAAAGCTCGCAGCCGGCGGTTCGCGGTTTTCGCGTCTCGGTGGGCACGGTTCCGGATTATGCCGCCGAAGTCGAGGGCATGAAACTGAGCGGCGTGCGCCAGGGCAGCCCGGCGGAAAAAGCCGGTTTGCAAAGCGGTGATATCATCATAAAGTTCGGAAAATTCGAGATCAAAAACGTTTATGATTACACCTACGCGCTGGGCGAATTCTCACCCGGCCAAAAAGTTCCTGTCGTCGTGAAGCGGGGCCAGCAAACCCTCACGCTCACGGTCACGCTTGAGCGCAGTCAGCGGCCATAGCCCAGCGGCCAACAATAGTTTTACCTCACGTCCGCAATCGGCTTGAACGTGAGGTAAAAATTTAAAAACCCCCGTTTCTTGTCAAACTTTTTTGTTTCAAGAAATCCGGCGTTTCATTTTTGTAGTTGCTGTTACAAGATCGTACAACGCAATTGCGGCGGTTTAATACGCTGCCGCTGGCCGCCGCAACGCCGGGCGATGGCCGTTTGAGCATTGACCTTTTGCGATTTAGGAAAATTTTCAATCAAGATTGGAGCAAGGATTGTGGAGCACTGGAGTGATACCGAACAACTGCAAAAGGCAACGTCTTCCGAGAATGATGTGGCGCCGGCCGAGGTGATCGAGCCGGCGAATGAATCTGCGCCAAATGAGGTTTCTGGCGCGGAATATGAAATGAGCGCTGTGATCGATGATGCCGATCATGAAGACGTTTCTTTGCCGCCACCTCACCATCCGCCCCAAAGGGCTTTTGAGCCGCTGCATGAATTTCCCAAGGAGTTCAAGAAAAATTATCTCGAGTCGCTGGATCGGCGTTATCTCGCCATTTTGATCTTGACGTTGATTCTCGAACCGCTCATGATTTGGTATATGTTGCGAACGCATCCGTTGACGTTGTCCGAGCGGGACGTGACGAATTTGCAAAATCGCTTTGCCCAGCTTTTTCTTTCGGAATTTAAGGAAGAGGCGCCCGTTACGGCGCCCTTGTCTCACGAGCAGGTGACGCGCGCGGCGGAATCCATACCGCGAATTTTGGAAGGCGTCGAAGCGATACCGCCGGCGCCAACGGCTCCCGTACCGGGATTTCGCAAAGGCCGGGCAAAACCCGAGGCCGGCGCGATGTCCGGCGAGCATCGTGAAGCCGTGCGACGGCTGAACACGATCTCCCGCCAACGCCGGACCAAAGCGCTGTCGGAAGAAGTCGAGCGGATCGGCTTGCTCGGCGTCATTACCTCCGGCAGCGGCGTGATCTCGCACGCGCCGGTCACGGATATTCTCGCGCATGCCGACAGCACCATGGGCGATATCGCCAGCGCCCTGGCGCAAGTGAACGAGCTGCGCATTCCGCGCGCGGGCGTGGATTATTACGGCACCAACGTCGGCCTCAGTCTCGGCGCCGAGCGCCGCCGCGGCTTTGGCAATGATCAGTTGGTCGACCAAGTTCACATCGCCTCGAAAGAGCTTCGCGGCAAGCGCGCCACTTCATCCGGCGTTGTGCCGGAAGATATTGTGACCGGCCTCTCGACCGCTCCGCAAAAAACGATCGAGCGCAACCAGAAATTCGAGCGCGTTGTTTCGGCGCCGGACTTGCTCCCATCCGCAGGCTCAGGCGATGATTCCGGTTTGCCCGGCATTGCCCGTTTGCGGGCGCGGCCGTCAAATGTCCAGGCGACACGCGAGCGCGACCGCATTCGCGACATTGTTTTGTCGCATAACCCGGCGATTCAAGATTGCTATCGCCATCAGCTTAAAGGCAACGCCGCGCTGAAAGGCAAAGTCACGGTGCGGTTTACGATTGATCACCTGGGGCGGGTGGTGAACGCTGAAATCGTCCATTCCGAAATGGCCAGCGACGGCGTTCCCATCGCGCTGGCGCAAATGGAAGAATGCATCTTGAACAAAATCCGCAAATGGCGCGATTTCGGGCAAGTGGATGAAACGCAAGGCGACGTGACGTTCCGGCAAACCTATAACTTTGGCTATTAAGTCCCATATCTCAAACCGCGGATGAACGCCAATTAAAATAAAATTAGCGTCTATTCGCGTTTATTGGCGGTTTCAAAGCCCCGATTTGATCCGGCAATTTTTCTCAAAACCCTGCGCGATGATTTTTCGCGGCAGGGTTTTTTGTTTTTATATTTGACATTGTGCTGCCGGCGGCATATTTTTCATACATGTCCGAGCACTCCTCTTTTCTCTCCCGCGCTGCGGCGAAAGCGAACGACGATGCCCATCGCCTGAAAATCGCCAAGGCGATTTCGACCTACGACGCGGCGGTGACGGCGACGAAAGCCGATCAATTTCTTGACTGGCAAGCGGCGCGTGATCTGGCAGCGGCCATTAAAAATTATACCCTGGAAAATCTCGCCGATTTGCTCGAACAGTTTGAAGCGAATTTTGCCGCGCGCGGCGGCAAAGTTTTTTGGGCGGCAACTGCGAACGACGCGGCGAATTACGTGTTGCAATTGGCGCAGGAACGCCAGGCTAAAAAAGTCGTCAAATCGAAATCCATGACGACCGAAGAAATCAACCTCAACGAAAAACTCGAACACGCCGGCATCAAGGTTTGTGAAAGCGATCTCGGTGAATTGATCGTTCAACTCGCTGGAGAAAAGCCCTATCATATCGTCACGCCGGCGATGCACAAAACCAAGGCCGAAATCAGCCGCATTTTTCAGGAAAAATTACAGGCGCCGCCAACGGACAGCGCGGAAGAATTGACCATGATCGCGCGCCGCCATTTGCGGCGGGATTACGTCACCGCCGATCTCGGCCTCACCGGCGCGAATTTTATCATTGCGGACGCCGGCGCGATCTCCATGACGGAAAATGAAGGCAACGGCCGCTTGACCATGTCCTGCCCGCCGGTTCACGTCGTCATCGCCGGCCTCGAGAAAGTCATTCCGCGATTAACCGATCTCAGTTTGTTTTTGCCGCTGCTCGCCACCAGCGGCACCGGGCAGGAAATCACCTGCTATAACTCCCTCGTTTTTGGCCCGCGGCGGCAGGATGAAAATGACGGCCCCGAAGAGATGCACGTGATTCTGCTCGATAATGGCCGCTCCCGGCTTTACAATCGCCCGAATTTTCGCCAAGCCCTGCGCTGCATTCGCTGCGGCGCTTGCTTGAATGTGTGCCCGGTGTTTCGCGCCATCGGCGGCCACGCGTACAACGTCACCTATCAAGGCCCGATTGGCGCCGTCATTACGCCGCATTATAACGGCCTGCCGCAATATCAGCATCTCGCTTTTGCCTCGTCGCTGTGCGGCGCGTGCAGCGACGTCTGCCCGGTGCGGATCGATTTGCACCATTTGATTTTGGAGAATCGCGTCGAAGCGATCCGGCGAGTAAGCCAAAATTTATTTTGGCGCAGCGCCATGAAAATGTATGCGTGGCTCATGCGCTCGCGCCGGCGCTTGAATTTGGCGCGAAGCTTGGCGCGGCTGGCCAACCCGTTTTTGTTTTTATTGGACAAAAATCGCCGGAAAACTCTGCCGCACCCGGCCGCGAAAACTTTTGCTGAACTATGGAAGGAAAAAACATGAACAACGCGCGCGAAGAGATTCTCAAAAATTTGCGCCAAAACCCGCTTCAGGCTTCACAAAAACCAGCGCTGCCGGCTCATCGGGATGCTTCGATTTACCGAAGCTTTGAAGCCGCCCGCCAAAATCCGCTGCAAGCGTTTGCGCAAAAAATCTCGGCGCTCAAAGGCGAATTGTACCGCGTTAAGGATGAGCCGGCGGCGGCAAGAATTTTGCGCGAGCTGTTGAGCGGCGCTGTTTCGCCAACCAGCGCCGCCGCGCGTCATCGGCATGTTTTACTGGACCGCATTTTCACCGCGGATACGTGGCTTCAGGAAAATGTTCAACTCATCGACGATCAAAAAATTTTCTCGCCGGATTTCGCCGATTTCGCCGCCGGCATCACCGCCGTCGATTTTCTGGTGGCGCGAACGGGGAGCTTAGTGTTAAGCACGGCGACGGCGGGTGGACGACGGCTCTCGGTGTTGCCGCCGTTTCACATCGCCATTGCCGCGACGGAACAAGTCGTGGTCTCGCTTGATGAAGCTCTCCAACTTTATTCCGAACGCGGCGAGCAAAATCGCTCGAGCTATGCCACGATCATCACCGGCCCCAGCCGGACGTCGGATATCGAAAAAATTCTCGTGCTCGGCGCGCACGGCCCGAAACGGCTGGCGATTATCGTGATTGGATAAAATATTTTATTGAAAATTTAAAAAGGAAGCTGTAAATTTGACTCAACTGAAGAAGTAAAACCAGTGTCATTCTGTAAGAATCTTTTTTATTGCACGCAATCATCTTGAAATGAAAAAGATTCCTGCGGAATGACATTCTTTTTTCATATATGCGCTTTCAAAAAACAGGAGCATCATGCCAACCCCCGACGACAAACCCAAATCCTTTGACCGCACTCTCACCGAAGGCCCGATTCTTCAGGCGGTGTGGAAAATCGCCTGGCCGACAATGCTGCAAAACGTCATTGCCGGTTTGCAAGGCATCATCGATCACACCCTGGTCGGCCATCTCGTCGGCCACCAGGCCAACGCCGCCATCGGCGTGAGCTGGCAGATCTTTTTAGTCGTCGTCGTTTTTATCAGCTCGTTGTTTTCCGGCATGGGCGTCTTGGTCGCGCGTTTCGCCGGCGCCGGCGAAACGGAGAAAGTCAACCGTGTGGTGTATCAGGCCTTTTTGACCGCGGTCATTCTTGCCTGTTTGATTTTGGCGCCCATCGGCTATTTTCTCGCGCCGCAGTTGCTGGATCTGGTGCGAGCCGCGCCGGAGGTGAAAGCCGAGGCCCTGCCTTACATCCGCATCATGTTCGTGTTCAGTTTCGGCATGTTGATCTTCTTCATGCTCGGCGGCGCGCTGCGGGCAGCAGGCGATGCGCGAACGCCCTTGCGGCTCGGCGTCATGATGACGGCGCTCAATCTGACTCTTAACGTCATCTTGATTTCCGGACTCGGGCCGGTTCCCAAATTCGGCACCCGCGGCTCGGCCATGGGCACGGCCATCGCCGCCGGAATCGTCGCGTTCACCGGGCTTTATTTATTGTTCTCCAAAAAACTCGTGGTGCAATTTTCCAAAAATATGAATTGGCGGCCGGACTGGCAGATCATCGGCACACTGTTTAAATTCGGATTGCCCACCGGTTTTCAAGGCATGGCGATGAATCTCGGCGGCGTGTTGATGCTGCGCTTCATCGGCTCGCTGCCGGAAAGCGCCGCCGCGCAGGCCGCTTATGCGGTCGGCTACACGCAATTGTTTTCGCTGATCACGTGGACTTCGGTTGGTTTGATGGGCGCGACCGCCGCCATTGCCGGACAAAATCTCGGCGCGGGAAAACCCGAGCGCGCGATTCTCGCGGTGCGCACGGCCTCGCGTCTCGGCCTGGCCGTGGCCGCCAGCGTCGGCGCGCTTTTCATGCTCGTGCCGCAGGGCCTGCTGGCGATTTTCGGCATGACCGAGGCGGTCGTCGTTGATCTCGGCACGAACTTGTTGCGCTTTTTGAGCCTTTCGGGATTGTTCGTCACCGTGGCGCTGGTGTATAACGGCGGCTTGCAAGGCACGGGCGACACGCGCAGCCCGCTGTTTATCACCCTCATCTCGCAAATCGTCATTCCCATCGGCCTTTGCAGTACGCTGCAAACGCTGCGCGGCTTGCAACCAAACGAGGTGTGGCTGGCGATTGTTTTGGGACACGCCACACGCGCGGCGCTGTCGTTTTTGCGTTTCCGGCAGGGCAAGTGGGCGGAGATACAAGTCGATATTACCTCAAAAATGCGCTCGCATTAGCACGCAACATTTAATTTTCGCAAAAAAATCGTAAGAAATCCGGTAAATCAGTGTCTATTAAAATAGGGGAAGTTGGAATGTCTTTGCGCGCGCGAAAATTTTTAAAGGACGTTCCAGCTTTCCGCGCGAAAGCGTACTGATAAATAAAATTCGGGCGCCTGCCTTAACTTAATCATGGGAGGTTGACATGCGTATCGTTCTCATCGACCCGGCCACGCGTTTTGCCGCTTTACTGCCTTATGAAAATCTTGGTTTGGCTTATCTCGCCGCGACGCTGCGGCAGCACGGGCATGAAGTGAAAATTCTCAGCACGGCGCACGAGCATTTGTCGCTGCGCCGAACCGTTCGCGCTGTTTTGCAAATGCAGCCGGCGCTGGTCGGCATCACCGTGCTCGGGGCCAATGCCAAGCGCGCGATGAATCTCGTGCATCGCCTCCGTGAAAGCGGCTATCAAGGCCACATCACGCTCGGCGGATATTTCCCCACCTTTCACGCGCAAGAATTAATGCGCGGCTTTCCGGCGGTTGATTCGATCGTGCGCAACGAGGGCGAAATCACCCTGCACGAGCTGATCGAGCATCTGCCTGACGGCGATTTGAGCGGCGTTTTGGGCATCACGTATCGCGACGGCGCCGCGGTGAAAGAAAACCCGCAGCGCCCGTTTACCAAAACGCTCGACGAGCTGCCGTTTCCGGCGCGCGATTTCACGCCGCAGGTTCTTCGAACCGGCAGTTTCATTCACGTTTCCACTTCGCGCGGCTGTTATGCCAATTGCAGCTTTTGCTCGATTGCCAAATTTTTTCGCATGGGCAATGGCAAAGTTTGGCGCCGGCGCAGCGCGGAAAGCTTGGCTGACGAAGTTGAGCTGCTGGCGAAGCAATTTAATTTCAATCGCTTCAAGTTCATCGACGATCAGTTCATTCTCACCAACAAAGAAGGCCACGAATTTGCCGACGACTTTGGCGCCGAGCTGGGCCGGCGCAATTTGCAAATCAATTTTCAAATTGCCTGCCGGGCCAATAATATCGAGCGGCGCCTGTTTGAGCGGTTGAAGGCGCTCGGCCTCGAAAAAGTTTTTGTCGGCGTTGAATCCGGCCACCAGCGCGGCTTGGACACATTCGACAAGGAAACTACGGTCGAGATCAACAACCAGGCGCTCGCCACCCTGCGCGATTTGGGATTGAAGTATGACGTCGGTTTTATTTTGGTCGATCCTTACACCACTTACGACGAGCTGAAGCAAAATCTCGTTTATTTGCTCGAACAAAAATCCCACATCAAGCGAAACAGCGGCTCTTACCTTTCCGTGACGGTTTCGTTGATGGCGTTTGGCGGCACACCCATCTACGACCGGCTGGTGAAAGAGCGGCGCTTGTTGGGCGACTATTTCAACGGTTTTTATTATCAGATTTTTGACAAGGACGTGCGCCAGTTCATGTTTTTCATGGATAAGATTCTGAACGGCCTTATTTTTCCCATCTTCCGCACTTTCTTCTTTTGGCGTCGCGATATGGCCGCTTATCTGCGTTACAAGCTTAAGTCCAAAGCCTTGCCGCCAAAAAAATAAAAAGAAAGGGGGTGAGTGACATGAAGGGCTTGTGCCTGATGGTCTACGTCGTGCGCCTGGTTCCGGCGTGGAGCTGGGTGTTGAATGTGCCGATCATCGTTATCTAAAACCTTCGCACAAGATCACAACACAGCCTGCCATCGGAGCGCGCATGCCGGCGCCGATGGCAGGTTTTTTATTTTATTCAAAAAGCCTTGCACTTCGAATAAATCATCTCTATCTTTATTTCATGAAAAAATTTTCTATCTTTGGCTTGACAAGCGCAATTTTTCTTTTCGCCTGTTCGATGGCGGAAAACGTTGAAAGCCCTAGTCCCACGCGATTGATCTACGGAATTGCCGAGGAGCCGGTGTCGCTCGATCCGGCGACAACGACGGGTCTTATTTATCCTCAAATCGTTTTCAATATCGTCGAGACGCTGGTTCGCGTCGATTCCGCCGCCGGCGGTTTCATCCCCATGTTGGCGACGGCTTGGGAAACAAGCCCGGATAGTTTGCGCTGGAAATTTTTCCTGCGCCCCAGCGTCGTTTTTCACGACGGCAGCCCCCTGGATGCGCAAGCAGTGAAAACCTCTTTTGAACGCCAGTTTGAGCCGAACAATCGGTTTTTTCGACTCGATACGACCGACACGTATGGCCGCTTCGTGTGGAACATGATTCGTGAAATTCGCGTGATCGACAAGCTTACCGTTGAATTTGTTTTAGACTATCCGTATTCCGCTTTTTTATATAGCATTGCTTCACCAATCGCGGCCGCCATCGTGAGCCCCATGACTTTGGAAAATTATGGCCGTGCGTTCGGCAAACATCCGGTTGGAACCGGGCCGTGGAAGCTCAAACAGTGGCAAGCTGGCCGCTATATTCTTTTGCGCCAATTCAAGCGTTACTGGGGTGATTTGCCCGAGGTGAAGGAAATAACGTACCGCGTAGCGCCGCTTTTAGATGACCGTCTCGCAGAGCTTCGCGCCGGCCGTTTAGACGTCGTTTTCGGCCTCAGCGCGGTGGAGGCAATTCGGCTCCAATATGATACCACTATTTATGTCTTCACCCAAAAACTTTTGGCCACTACGTTTTTGGGATTAAATTGCCAGCGCCCGCCTTTCACCAATATCAAAGTGCGCGAAGCCGTCGCCGCCAGCTTGAATATTCCCAAATTAGTGGCTTCTTTAAGCCTGGGCTTGGCGGATTCAGCAGACAATCCGCTGCCGCTCAAAATTTTGCACCGCGATACGACATTGCGCCAAATCAAATATGATACGGCGTTCGCCGCGCAAGTTTTTGCCAAATTCGGAATAGCAGCGTATGGCGACTTTTTGCTCAGTTATTTCATTCAAACCGATAGGTTGCGCGATCATCCCCTTTATCCAACGCTCAAAATAGAATTGGGGAAAACCGGGCCGGCGGTCAAGCTGGATGGGCATCAAGATTGGGAATTATATCGTCAGCGGATTTTAAATCAAGGCGCCGGTCATCTGATCTTTGATGGCTGGCAGAGCTATACATATCATCCCGATAGCTTTCTCTATCCGATTTTTCATTCAGCGTCGCCCCATAATTATTTCAAATATAGAAACGCTGAAGTGGATCTGCTTTTGGAACAAGGGCGAAGGACGCCGGACGAAGCCGGGCAGCGCCCGATCTACCAAAAATTGCAGGCGATCATTTTGCGTGACGTGCCGGCGGTTTTTTTTAGTTATCCGAAAGTCGTTTACGCGGTTCGAAAGCGCGTGAAAAACTTTACCGCTGACGCGTTCGCCATACCGCAGTTTCGCGCGGTAAAACTGGAATAATTTTTCTATGCGCCTCCTGCACCTTTTCTCGCAACTGCGGTTGCGCCAGAAATTTTCTCTCGTCATGTCCGCCCTGGTGATGACCATCATCGCCGTCGTGCTTTATCTCTTGTATACGCAACAGAAAAGCGCCATTCTCGCGGCAGTGCATGACAGCGCAGTCGATTTGGTGACGGCCTTGGCGGTTACGGGTGTGGGCCCCAGCATGCAACGTGATTATGGCGTGATGCAGGGATTGGTTGATGGCTTCCGTCAGCACGAAGGAATTCGCCAGGTGATGATATTGAGCCTTGACGGCAAAGTCTTGGCGCATACTTATTCCAGTATGCACGACAGCGTCTTGCGCGAATTGCCCTGGCGCCGCGCCGACGCTCATAGATCTTCGATTATTCTCACGTACAAACTGACAGATGAAAATGTTCTCGACGTTACCATGCCAATGCTTGCGGACAAAATACCGCAAGCCTATGCCCGCGCGATTGTTTCGTTACGGCCTGCTGAAGAGGCCGTCCGTCTCGCCGCGGGCAATATTTTCTGGCTCAGCGTGGCGAGCCTCGGCGTCGCCTTGTTTTTGGCCGCATTTCTTTCCGGCTTGGTTATCAAGCCGCTGAAAAAGCTTTACCACGAGGCGCTGCAAATCGGCCGCGGTGAAAGAGACATTCGTATCGAAGTCACCGCCAGCGATGAGATCGGCGCGCTGCAGCAGGCGCTGAAAACGATGATTGAAGAAGTTCGCCTGCGGTCGCGCTTGGCAGCGTTGGGAGTTACCATGGCCAATTTGTCGCACGAGATTCGCACTCCGCTTGCTGCGATCACGCGCTACATCAATGAGGTGCCCACCAATTCCGACGAGCTTGAAACGCCGACGGGCGCAGCCCGCGCGCAGCGGCGCGAGCAAGTCTTGAGCCAGGTTAACCGGCTCAACGATTTGGTCAAAGAGTTGTTGTTATTTTCCCAAAACCGCAAGCTGGTGTTGAGCCGAACCAATATAAATGATCTCATCAAGCAATCCTTGTTTCTTCTCGAAGCCCCGCTTCAGGCTCGGCGCATTCAAGTCAAAGAAAATTTCGGCGTCCTGCCGGTGATTCCGGCGGATAAAAATTTTCTGCAAAGCGTTTTTAACAATCTCATTAGCAACGCTGCCGAGGCCATGAACGATGAAGGCACGCTTTATATTCAAACTTGTCTCGTTCGCGGCCAGCGCCACGCGGCGTCCGAGTTGAACGGGACAAAATCGATGCCGCTGCTGAAGCCGGTTTCGCCGGCTTCTCGCTGGCGAAGAATTTCAAATTTTTTTCGAAATCGCGCTCAGCTTGAGCAAAGCGAGAAATCTGCAGCGGCGAGCGCGGATATAGAGTTTTCTCCGCCGGCGGAGATGGGCCTCGACGGCTGGCCGAAAAAATTAGATATGCCGCCGCTGCCGCCGGAAAAAGAAGCCATCGTGTTGATCTTTGCCGACAACGGGCACGGCATTTCGAACGACGTGATGGATCAGCTCTTTCTGCCGTTTTTCACCACGAAAGAAAATGGAACGGGATTGGGTTTGGCGCTGTCGCATAAGGTCATTCAAGAACACCGCGGCAAAATTCACGTGCAAAGCCAGGTGGGGAAAGGAACGATTTTTATCATCGTGTTGCCATTATGAAAGCGACTATTCTCATCGTTGACGACGACCCCAGCATGCGCGAGAATTTCAGCGCCGTTCTCGGCGCGGAGTATCAAGTCGAGCTGGCGGCCAGCGTGAAAGAAGCGCTGGAAAAATTGGCCGGCAGCGAGATCGATGTGGTGCTGCTCGATTTACATTTGCAAGGGCGCAAGGCCCACGATCGCTCGGGCTTTGAGATTTTAAAATCAATTCGCCGCGAACAAGCCTGGCCGGTCGGCGCGATCATGTTCACGGTAGAAAATGATGTGGCCACGGCCGTCGAGGCGATGCAGCTTGGCGCCAATGATTATCTGTTGAAGACGTGCAGCGACGACGAGTTGAAAGCCGTGGTGAGAGAAGTCATCGACCACGTCGGCATGCAACGCACCCGGCTGGCGACGAAGCAAGACTGGGAAGATCAAACGAGCGACATCATCGGCGAGTCGCCGGCGATGGCGCAGATACTTAAAGACGTTGACCGCCTTGCCAATCATGACGGCCCGGTGCTGATCATCGGCGAATCCGGAACCGGCAAGGAGCTGGTTGCGCGGCGGCTGCACGAGCACAGTTGGCGTTGGGAGCAGGATTTGCCGTACGTAACGATCAATTGCGCAGCGATTCCCGAGGCGCTGGCTGAAAGCGAATTGTTCGGCCATGAACCCGGCGCGTTCACCGGCGCCGGCAAAAAGCGCCGTCTTGGAAAATTGGAGATCGCCGACCGGGGCACGGTTTTTCTCGACGAGATCGACAGCATGCCGCTGGCGCTGCAAGGCAAGCTTTTGCGCGCCCTCGACGTGAAAGTTTTTGAGCCTCTCGGCGGCAATCGCAAAGTCCGGCTGCGCGCCCGTCTCGTCGCCGCGGTTAAAAGCGATTTGCGCGAGGCGATCAAAGAAAAAACATTCCGCGAGGATTTGTATTATCGCTTACAAGGCGCGGTTTTGACTCTGCCGCCGCTGCGCGAGCGTCCCGAAGATATTCCGCGTCTCGTGCAATATTTTCTGTGGAAATTGAACCAACAATATGGCCGCCGCATCGAAGAAGTGACTGCCGAGACGATGGAAATTTTACAACGTTACACTTGGCCGGGTAATGTCCGGGAGCTTTATCACGAAATGGAACAAATGGTGGAATTGGCCGAGAAAGGAACCTTCAGTCTTACCGCCGCTATGCTTTCCGCCAAGCTGCGGCCAGATAGCGCCGCGCGGTCGAGCCAACTCTTCTTCCAGCTTCCGGAATCAATGATATTGCCCGATGCGATTGAATCTTTAAAAAGCCAAATGATTGGCGACGCGCTCGAAAAAGCGAATGGCAATATCACGCAAGCGGCTAAAATTCTCGGGGTCTCGCGCCGCGGCTTGCAGAAAATGTTAAAACCGTAACGCCGCATTTACACTGCAATTTCCTCGATTGCCATGCCCGAACTCCCCGACCTCGTCCATCTCGAAAAACGTTTGCCGCCGCTGCTAACCGGGCGGCGCATCGTCGGTGTCGAGATCAAAGAGCCAATTGTCATTCGCATGTTGCTTCCCGGCGATTTCACCGCGGCGTTGCTCGGCGATGAGTTTGCGTCCGTCCGGCGGCACGGCCCTTTTCTCGTCTTTGCGCTGTCCGAGCAGCGCGAGTTGGTCATTCATCCCATGCTCGCCGGACGCTTGCAATGGGCGGCGCTCGACGAGAAAATTTCCGCTTCATGCGCGCTGGTGTTGGAATGCGAAGGCCCGGCGCGGCAACGATTGCTTTATCTCGACGACAAGAAAATGGGCAAAGTTTATCTCACCCGCAGCGGACAATATGAGCGCATTCCCAAATTCAACGATCAAGGCCCGAATCTGCTTTCGTCCGAATTTACGCCGGACTATTTTCAACATAAAGTCAAAAAATCCCGCCAGCAAGTCCGCGTGTTGATCATGGATCAAGCCGTCGTGAGCTGCATCGGCAACGCCTACGCCGACGAGATTCTGTTCAGCGCCGGCATTCACCCCAAAACATTCTGCTATCAACTCGACGAAGCGCAAATCGCCAAGCTGCATCGTTGCATCATCGACGTCATGCGTTGGGGCATCGCGGAAGTTGAAAAAGCCAACCCGCCGCTCGAGGTGAAAGCGCGCGATCACATGCGGGTGCGCAACCGCAAAGATCATCCCTGCCCGCGTTGCGGCGCTAAAATCCGCCGCGCCGGCGTCCGCGGTTTTGACGCCTTTTTTTGCCCCGCCTGCCAGCCGCTGCAGCGCGAGCAGTTCATTGATTGGAGAAACTTAAAATCCCAATCTCCGGCGTCATGAAACAATTTTTTCCTACCGCCATCGTCAAAACATTTTTCCGGCGAGCCGGCCGGCCGATTATTATTGCCGCGGCCGGGCTGGCGTATTGGCTGATTGCCTCGCTGCCCACCCCGGCCGATCTCCCGCCGCAAGCGATGAAAGCGGTGGCGATCTTTGCCGTTTGCATCATTTTTTACGTTACCAACGTCATCCCGCTGATGATCACGAGCTTGCTGGCGGTGATTTTATTTCCATTGACCGGCGTTCTCGACGCGAAAACCACCTTTGCGCTGTTCGGCAATGAGGCGGTTTTTTTTATTCTCGGCGCTTTTATTCTGGCCTCGCCGTTCATGCGCAGCGGCCTCTCAAAACGTATTGCGCTGGCGGTGTTGCGGCGGTTCGGCGTTTCGCCTCGCGCTCTTCTGCTCGGCATCTTGCTTTTGTCCGCGTTTCTTTCTTGCTGGATGTCGGAACACGCGGTTGCCGCCATGCTGTTTCCAATCGTGATCGAGATCACGGATTGCCTCGGCCTGTCGCCGATCAAGAGCCGCTTCGGCAAAGCCATTTTTTTGGCGTTGGCAGCCGGATGCATCATCGGCGGCATCACCACGTTTTTGGGAGGCGCGCGGGCGCCCCTCGCCGTCGGCATGTTGCGCGAGGCCACCGGACAGACGATAAGTTTTACGCCGTGGGCCCTGGCAGCGCTGCCGACGACTTTGCTGTTGCTGGTTTCGGCTTATTTTTTATATCTGCTGCTTTACCCGCCGGAAGTGGCGAATGTTGAAAATGCGCAAGACATGCTGGAGCGCCGCGAGCGCGAATTAGGGCGAATCAGCCGCCGGGAAATCGGCGTCGGCCTGCTCACCTTGGGGACGATCATCGCCTGGATGGTTCTGGGTGAACAATTCGGTTTGGCCAAAATCGCCATCATTGCCGTCGTCATCGCCTTCGTGTTCAAGCTCACCGAATGGCGCGAGGTGGAAGAGGATGTGAACTGGGGAGTTTTTCTCATGTATGGCGGCGCCATCTGCTTGGGCTACGCCATGGAAAAAACCGGCGGCGCCGAATGGCTGGCGCGCAACACGCTCGGCGCGTTTGTCGAATCACCCGTCTTGTTGATTGCGGCGATTTCATTTTTGTCCATCGCGCTGACGGAATTGCTCAGCAACTCCGCGGTTGTGGCGCTGCTCATGCCGGTGGCGTTGAGCATGGGCAATCATCTCGGCATCGATCCAAGAATCATGACCATGGTCGTCGCCATTCCCAGCGGCTTGGGCTTCATGCTGCCGTTAGGCACGCCGGCCACCGCCATTGCGTTTTCTTCCGGATTCCTGGCCATGCGGGACACGGCGCGCACCGGGCTGATCTTGTTTCCAATCGGCTGGGCGATTTTCAATTTATCAGTTCATTTTATTTGGCCTTTGATTGGGTTTAAGTTGCCATAAATTTGCCGGTGACCGAAGTTGGCGTGTTTGCCGGTTCAACCGGCCAACTTGAGGTATCGAGGAAAAACTGCGATGTCTAAAATCATGTTGCTGCTTTCGTTTTTGCGCCGCTCGCCGCAATGCATCGATCTGGCGCTGCAAATCGCCGCCGAGAGACAGGCTGAGCTGATCGTGTTGTTCGTTTTAGATGCGGAAATCTTGCAGGCGGTTACCCGCAAGCTCACCGAAGACGGCTGGATCGGCGGCAAGCCCTCGGAGCAATTCGTCGAGGCTTTGCGCCAGGAATACCGCGAACAGGCGCAAACCAAAATTCAGGAAGTTGAAGAAGCCGCGCGCCTAAAAGCAATTCCGATGCGGTCGTTTTTGCGGGAAGGCGCTTTGGCGGAGGAGGCGATCGCGCTGCTGGAACAAGAAAAGATCGATTTGATCATTGTCACGCGCCGCAAACGCTCGCGCCTGTCGCGTTTTCTCTTCGGCTCGGCGGTGGGAGATTTGAGGAAGCAAGCGCCCTGCCCGGTCAAGATTATCGACGAAAAATAGCGGCAAACGCGTGTTTTGCGGACGCTGCCGCTGAAAATTTTACAATATAAATTTCTTGCTTTTTACTTGATGGTTTTGTATTTTTCTCAACCATGTTTTGCGCCATCGGCGCGATAAAATTTTTCACTTCGTCTGCCCAGGAACGGCAGCGTTTCAGCAAGGTCGCGTTGACGGCGAAAACGCCCCCAAATATCGATTACCTTCTGTTGTTAATAGTCCTCCCGTTTATTTGTCGCTCGCTTGTGTGTGAACATTCTTTTGAAGGCTGCGTCTGGTAGAGTCGTTTTCCTTCCTTATGAGTGCATGACGGCGACAAGAAATTCATTGGCTCCGGAATTTTCGAGCTGATTTTTTATCCATGCCGCTTCACGCAGGAAGTGGCCGAACGAAAAGGCATGGAAGCTTCGCCGTAAGGGTTTTTAAAAATACGTAGCGAAGAAGGAGCATGTTATGCCCGTCCGAACCATCAACGACAACGATAATTTCATCATCAACTGCGCCGCCATCGCCCAGGCTCGGGCCGCGACTTTGCAGAGCCTGGCGGCGTTGATCTCGCCGCAGCAGCGGCAGCAATTTTCCAAAAAACTTTTTGGCGGCGACGCCGGCGGTTTTGAGAAATTGTTCACTCAACTCGAAACGGCGCCGAGCTGGCGCATAGCCTATCGCGTGATGGAACAGCACTTTTACCGGCATCGGATCAGTCCCTACAACCCCGACGCCACGCGCTTGTCCGATCTGGTTTACAAACGGTATTTTCCCCAAGACGAGCACATCCGAGGGTTTGATACCTGAACAACCACGCTTTGATCGAAAACGGGAGATTTGATTCGTCGTGTGAATCAAACTCCCGTTTTTAATTTATTTGCTTTTCACCGGGAATTTTTTATCTTACCCGAATTATTTATCCAAGGCCTCTTCTCGTGTGAAAGGTAAAACATGGTTGAGACAAAAACTGCCGTTTTTGCTGAAAGAAAAATCCGGCCAAGTTTTTCGCCGGTAGGAAAAAAAGCTGTTTGCGGTTTGATACTTGCTCTTGTTATTGCCGTCTTTCTTCCCGATTTTGCGCCGGCGTTGGAAATACCTCCGGCAGCTTCTCACTCCCTTAAAATCGTGCAACACGCGCCCGCCGCGCCGGCAGAGCACGGCGAGATGGGAAAATCCCTGCCGCTGTGGAGCGGCTTCCCCTTTGCCGGCATCTTGCTGTCGATCGCCCTGATGCCGCTGCTCGTCCCGCATTTTTGGCATCATCACTTCGGCAAAGTCACCGCCGCCTGGGCGTTGGTGTTTGCCATTCCATTCGTCTTCGCTTATCACGGCGCCGCGGCGCACGAAATCTTGCACATCTATCTAAAAGATTACATTCCTTTCATCATCTTGTTGTGGGCGCTCTACACCGTCGCCGGCGGCATCTTGCTCGAAGGCGCGCCGGTTGGAACTCCGTTCACCAACACCGTCATGCTGGCCATCGGCACACTCATCGCCTCGTGGGTCGGCACCACCGGCGCTTCGATGCTGCTGATTCGGCCGATGCTGCGCATGAACAAGCATCGCCAAAACAAAGTTCACGTTTTTATCTTTTTTATTTTCCTTGTCAGCAACATCGGCGGCTCGCTCACGCCGCTCGGCGATCCGCCGCTGTTTCTCGGCTTTCTCCACGGCGTGCCGTTCTTCTGGACGCTGAATTTGCTTCCCGAAATGTTGGCGGTTTTTGTGATCGTGCTCGGATTATTTTTTATTTTTGATACCGTCGTTCATCGCCGCGAGCAGGGCGGCAAGGCCCCAACGGCGCAGGCCAAGCCCGAGGAGGGCATCCGCATTCGGGGCTTGCACAACTTGCTCTTTCTCGCCGGCATCATCGGCGGTGTTCTGTTCAGCGGCTTGGTGAAATTGGGAGAATTCAACATTCTCGGAATCGAATTAGCTATGCAGGACGAGCTACGCGACCTGTTCTTGATCATTATGGGTTTGTTGAGCTTGAAATTCACTTCGAAAGAAATTCGCGAGGGCAACGGCTTTACCTGGGGGCCGATTCAAGAAGTGGCGATTCTCTTCGCCGGTATTTTTATGACGATCATTCCCATGCTGGCGATGCTGAAAGCCGGCGCCGACGGGGCTTTAGCCTTCATCATCGGCGCCGTGCGCGAGCCGTGGCATTATTTCTGGGCGAGCGGCGTTCTCTCCAGCTTTTTGGATAATGCGCCGACCTACTTGACGTTTCTCAACACCGCGCTCGGACGATTCTATCCCGGACAACCCGAGCTGGAAGCGGTACATGCGTTGATTGCCGGCAACGGAATTTATTTAAAAGCCATTTCCTGCGGCGCGGTGTTCATGGGCGCGAACACGTACATCGGCAATGCGCCGAACTTCATGGTGAAATCCATTGCCGAAGAGAACGGCATCAAAATGCCCAGTTTCTTTGGCTACATGATTTATTCCCTTTTCATTTTGATTCCGAGTTTTGTTTTGGTGACGATTATCTTCCTTTGGACATAAAGTGCTATGTTTTAAAATATGTTGTTCGCTTTTATCATCTTACAATATTTTTGTCGGCCAGACCGAAGCGCCATTGTTGATCCGGCCGTTTATCGCCAAAGCGACCAAATCCGAGCTGATGGCGATCATGTGCGGCGGTTTTGCCCAGGCCTTTTCGCAAAAAGTGCTTGAAAAATTGACAATTAAGGCTTATATTTTACCTTCTGGCAAATCAAGCCATTGTTTGTAAATTAACTTTGTTCTCAACGGGCCAGTAATGGGATGACAACTGGAACGGATAAATAAACAATCGGACAACCTCAACTCTGAAGGAGGAAGCAGTGCAGGATATTTTGATCCCGGGTGTGGCGAGTTTGCTGGCGCTGGGTTTCGTCGCTTATCTCGCTATGGATGTTTTGCGCAAAAATCCAGGCAACGCCAAAATGGTGGAAATTTCCCGCGCCGTGCAAGCCGGCGCCAAGGCGTTTCTCCGGCGTGAGTATATGTATGTCGGCGGCTTTGTCGCCGTTATTGCGATACTGATCGCGGCGGCGCCGATGTTCTCGAATGTGGCTTTGAATTGGCAAACTGCCGTGGCCTTCGTGGCCGGCGGTATCGCCTCGGCGATTGCCGGCTATATCGGCATGAGCATCGCCACGCGCGCCAACTCGCGCACCACCCAGGGCGCGGTTGACGGCGGCCTCAAAGGCGCATTGGGCGTGGCGGTTTCCGGCGGCGCGGTCATGGGCATGAGCGTCGTCGGCGTGTCTTTATTGGGCTTGTGTATTGTCTATGCGGCTTTTAATGGCGATCCCATTATCGTCAACGGCTATGCGATGGGCGCCAGTCTCGTCGCGCTCTTCGCGCGCAGCGGCGGCGGCATTTTTACCAAAGGCGCGGACATGGGCGCCGATTTGGTCGGAAAAGTCGAAGCCAACATTCCCGAAGACGACCCGCGCAACCCGGCGGTGATTGCGGACAACGTTGGCGACAACGTCGGTGACGTGGCCGGCTTGGGCGCCGACTTGCTGGAGTCTTACGTCGAATCCATGATCGCCGCAATGGCGATTGCCGCCGGCATGAGCATGCTCGCCAGCGATCACATGCATTCGTTGATCGTGCTGCCGTTGAACGTCGCCAGCATCGGTATCATCGCGTCGATTCTCGGCATTATTTTTGTGAAAGTCACCGGCCGCGGCAATCCGCAAGGCGCGCTCATGGGCGGCTTGTACGTCAGCGCCGGCTTGACCGCAGTCGGCACGTATTTTCTGTTTAAAACCCAGGGCGTGGCGTATGAAAATTACAGCGTCATGGGCCCGTTTTGGGCGACGATTGCCGGCGTGGTTTCCGGCGTGATCATCGGCTTCACCAGCGAATATTACACTTCCTCGAAATATAAACCGGTGCGAAATTTGGCCGACGAGTCGCAAAGCGGCCCGGCGATCACTGTGACCGGCGGGCTGGCGCTCGGCATGGCCTCGACCGCGATACCAGTTATTGTTTTAGCCGGCGCGCTGATGATTTCTTTCAATCTCGCCGGCATTTATGGCGTCGCCATGGCCAGCCTCGGCATGTTGGCGACGACCGGCATGGTCGTTGCGGTGGATAGCTACGGCCCCATCGCCGACAACGCCGGCGGCATTGCCGAAATGGCGCATCTCGATCCCGGCGTGCGCAAAATCACTGATAGTCTTGATTCCGTCGGCAACACCACGGCCGCCATCGGCAAAGGTTTCGCCATCGGCTCCGCGGCCTTCGCCGCCATGGGTTTGATTGTGGCATATATGCACTCGGTCAAGTTGGAAAGCGCCAGCATTCAAGACCCGAAGGTTTTGGCCGGAATCATCATTGGCGGCATGTTGCCGTTCTTCTTCTCCTCGATGCTTTTTAAAGCGGTCAGCAAAGCCGCATTCAAGATGATTGCCGAAGTGCGCCGGCAGTTTCGTGAGATTCCCGGCTTGCGCGAGGGCAAGGCCTTGCCGGATTCCGCCAAGTGTGTTGACATCAGCACTATCGGCGCCATCAACGGCATGTTGCTGCCGGGCGCGCTGGCTATTTTGGCGCCGGTTCTCACCGGTTTCATTCTGGGGCCGGGGGCGCTGGCCGGCTTGCTCTTGGGCGCGCTGGTGACCGGCGTGATGCTCGGCATCCAAATGGCCAACAGCGGCGGCGCGATGGACAACGCCAAAAAATATGTTGAAGAAGGCAATTACGGCGGCAAAGGCTCCGACACGCACAAGGCTACCGTCATCGGCGACACCGTCGGCGACCCGCTCAAAGATACCGTCGGCCCCTCCATCAACATTTTGATCAAATTGATGGCCGTGATCTCGCTGGTGTTGGCGCCGATTTTTATGCAATGACAATTTAAATTTAGCGATTTGAAACGGAGTGCGAAGCTTTAGCTTCGCTAAACTAAAGTTTTGCACTCCGGCTTCATGCGGCTAAATTCATACACGATTTCAACGCTTTTGTCTTTCTTCCCATCACCCGAAATCGCTATGCCGCAGACCCCGCCACCAAAAATTTTCATTGCGGCAAAATCCCTATTGAAGTTTATTCTAAAAAATCTTATCTTGGCAGAGTCGGCAAATGGAACGCATTGCCTTTCAAATCGGTGATTTTTTCTTTAGCTGGGATGAGCGGAAAAGTCAAATAAACCTGAGAAACCACGGCGTGGCCTTTCAGGAAGCAGCAACATGTTGGTTGGATGAACATGCCATGGAAGTCTACGATGAGGAACATTCAGAGCGTGAAATCCGCTGGTTGGTAATCGGGCGAAGCGATCTTGGCGGCTTTTGACGTGTTGGTATACCGAACGAAAGTCAGGTGAGCAGGAAGTTGTTCGTTTGATTGGCGCACGGCTTTCAACTTCAAAAGAAAAGAGCAAGTATCGTGAAGCAAAAGAGTAATGGCAAAAACCGCAATCTCGAAATTCCCGAGATTCCTGCCAATGCGAAATTGCGTCCTTTGCACCGGCGTCCAGCAAAAGGCGCGCGGCTTCCGCAAGAGCAGGTCAAACTTCATTTGGAAAAACATATTATGACGTGGTTTCGTCATGAAGCGCAACGTCAAAAGCGCGAGGTTGATTTGTTTATTAATGAGGCCTTGCGCCGGTTCATCATCCAACGCGTTGGCGATCCGGAATTCCAAGCCGGCGGTTTGAACCCGATGCAGCGCGCTGAAGTGCAAACGCTGGTAAGTGAAATGCTCGCCCAAACGCGAGGCGACCAGCTTGTTGCCGCGAATTGAAAATAACTCGTTAAGCGAACAGGGGGAATATATTTAAAACGAATTTTTAATCCTTGCAAAGTAGCTATAAAATGTACGTTTTTAAAACTTGAAAAGGAATATCATGGCTGGAGAACGCAAAGAGTCGTACAGCTTCAGAAATAGAACGATCAAGCTTGCCGGCCCGGAAATCAAAGCCGGCGATAAAGCGCCGGCTTTCACGGTTCTCGCGCAAGATTTCACTGAAGCGGGCTTGGAGTCCCTGAAAGGGAAACCAACGGTATTGGCTTCGGTGCCGTCGTTGGACACCAGCGTGTGCGACGCCGAGTCCAAACGCTTCAACGACGAGGCGGCCAAGTTCGGCGACAAAGTGAATTTCGTCGTCGTCAGTTGCGACTTGCCGTTCGGGCAAAAACGCTGGTGCAGCATGACCAATGTCGATAAGGCGCGTGTCTATTCCGATCATCGCGACCGCTCGTTCGGACAAGCCTACGGCGTTTATGTCACCGAAACCGGCTTTCTCTGGCGCGCCGTGTTCGTCCTGGATAAGGACGGCGTTGTGCGCTATGTCGAGTACGTGCCGGAAATGGGAAAGCATCCGGATTACGACAAAATTTTGGAGACGGTCAACAAGCTGGTTTGAAATGAAAAAGAACGGCTGCGCCCGCAGGGTTCGGACGACAAGGAAGAACCCTTTTTTCTTGAGATGCTCCGCAACTCACAGCGTTCAGGCCTTAAAGGTTCGAATTCTTTACGGCAGAAAAGCCATGTGATGATTTTTATCGGCAACCAGCGCCATGAATTCCGATTCCTACAAATTGCTCGCCGCCATTCCTGCCCTCAATATTTCCCACGCGTTCGTTCTGCAGCCGGGCCGGCGTTACTTGCTCGGCAGCGCCGAGATGGAAGCGGACATGTTGGTGTTTTCCTTTGACCGCTCGCTGAGCCGGCGCCAAGCCTGGCTCGAAATTGTCGGCGACAAGCTGCATGTCGAACGCCATTCCAAAGCCAGCCAGCATTTGAATGCCGACGCCGCAATTAAAAATTTGCAATTGAAACCCGGCGAATCCTTCACTGCCGGCTCCACCATCTTCAAATTCGCCGCCGGCGCAGATGACATGACCGGGCCGACGCCGGACATCACCTACACCTTGTCGGCGCGGGAATTTTCCACGCGCTTGCAGGAGCTGGGCGCGAAGCAATTTCTCGACGTGGTCAGCGCCATGCCGAAGCTCATGCAGCAAAACGAAACGCCGGCGGGTTTTCTTGTTTCGCTTTGTGAAACGCTGCAAACATGCGTTTCCGGCGTTCACGTTTCGGCTTGGCGCGTGCAATGGCGCGGCGACTGGCCCGAAGCCATGCTCTTGCGCACTCCGCATCAAACCGAAGAAGAGGCCGCGCCAATTTTTCCGAGCCGGCATTTGCTGCGCGACGCTTTTGATTCGCCCAGCGACGAATACGTCGTCAGTGCCTGGAACCGCCGCCAGCAGGAAACCGCCGCCAATGCTTCGGCCATTTCCATCGGCGCGCAATGGGCGATGTGCATTCCGATCACGCTCAGCGCCCACGAGCATTTTGCGCTTTACATGAGCGGCGCCAACACCCTGCTGGGCGGGGCGCAGCGGGATATGCAGCAGGTTTTGGCGGCGCTCGGCGCCATCGCCAAGCAACATTTGCTCGCCGCGCGTGCCAAAGAGCGGCAAGGGCAAATCGGCCAGTTTTTTTCGCCGGCGCTGCGCTCGATTTTGTTCGGCGAAACCGTTGAAGCGGATCAAGCCCTGAAACCCGGCGAATTCGAAGCGACGATCTGTTTTTTCGATTTGCGCGGCTCCTCGCGGGTGGCTGAAGACGTCTATCTCAAAACCGGCGGCACGGTGGCGGATTATTTTAATCGTCTGGAGAATCTGCTGGGCGAAGCCACCAACGTCATTTTTGAAACCGGCGGCATCGTGATCGATTTTCAAGGCGACGCCATTCTTGCGTGTTGGGGCGTTCCGCCGCCCGGCGCGCCGCCGGAGCCGACGCTGCAAGCCGGTTTGGCCGCGCGGCGAATCGTCGAGCTGATTGGCGAGCACGAATGGCCGAGCGGCGAAGCTAATTTGCGCTGCGGCATCGGCATCACCACCGGCCGCCTCCTCGCCGGCTTGTTCACGGCGCAGGGGTTTGGCCGCATGCAGCTTTCCAAATACACCGTCTTCGGCCCGGTCGTCAATCAAGCCGCGCGGTTGGAAGGCATGACCAAAAAATTCGGCGTGCCGATTCTGATTGATGGCGCGGTCGCCGCGGTTTTAGCGAAAGCGAACATGCCGGTTCGGCGCATCGCCGCGGTGCGGCCGGCTGGCATGAGCCACGTCATTCAATTGTACGAATTGATTTTGCCCAAAGAGTTATGCGGCACCGCTGTGACGGCAAAAGGCGTCAAAGCTTATGAAACCGCGCTGAGTTTGTTTGAAAAAGGGGATTTTGAAGCCGCGGCGGCGGCAATGCGAGATGTTCCCAACGATCAAATCGAGTTGTTTCTTTCCGAGCAAATCACCACTCTTCGCCGCCAAGGCCCCCCGCCGAATTGGGACGGCGTGATCAATTTATTGTCGAAGTAAAGCCGGTTTGCGGCGTTTGGGTTTTCTTTACATTTTATTGAAATAAAATGACGCCGTCCAAGCCGTGTCAATTCACAGGCATTTTGCCGGCCTTAACTTTGGAGAACAAACCATGTCCGACAATCGCGGCGCAATCATGCTCGGCGTTCTGTTCATCGCCGTGGGGGCGATTTTTTTGGCGGTTAATCTGCTCGGCATCGGCTGGCGAACCTTGTGGCCGCTGCTGTTATTTGCCGGCTCGGCCGTTTTTTGGGTGATTTTTTTGACCGACCGCCGTAATATCGGCCTGCTGATGCCGGCGACGATCTTGCTCGTTTACGGCGCGTTGTTTCAATACTGCACGCTGACCGGCTGGTGGCGCATGTCGGAACTCTGGCCGGTATTCATCCTCGGCCCCGGCCTCGGTTTTTTGATGATGTATCTCTTCGGCAACCGCGAGAGCGGCTTGTTGATTCCCGCCTGCATTTTGATCTGCCTCTCCGTGGTGTTCTTTGTCGCCTTCGGACCTTTCCGTTATTACAGCCGCTATTGGCCCGTGCTGTTGATCATCGCCGGCCTCTTCCTTTTATTGAGGCGAAAAAAATTGCCGGCTCATCCCAATCAAATTCAATAACTCCCTCGACGTGATCGCATGTTCCCTCGGCGCATACGCACGCAGCTCATCATTTTTGTCATTGCGCAAATCGGCTTGCTTATGGCCCTGGCGGGCTTTTATTTGCAGTGGCAAATACAGCGCCTGGTGGAAAAAGAGCTTGGCGCGCGCTTGATCACGCTGGCAAAAATCGCGGCGCAAACCGTGGAGAAAACGGCGGAGGCCTGGCCGGTGACCAGCCTGCAGCCCGGCGACGAAGAATCGCGCCGGATGAACGAGCTGCGCCGCGAGCTGCAGCCGCTCGTCAAGGCCGGCGGCCTGTCGCGCCTGCTGATTTTCAATGCGCAGGACGAAATCTATTTTGACAGCCGCCGCGAGCTGGCGATTGGCGAAAAATACGTCCGGCTGCGCTTCGACGCCGCGGAAATTTCACAAGCCCTTGTCGGCGAAGCGAGCAGCGCCAAATTGTTTGCCGATGCGCAGGGAAATCCATTCAAAGCCGCGTATGCGCCGGCAATAGAAAAAAATCAAATTCGCGCCGTGATCGGCGTCGAGGGCAGCGCCGAAAGCTTAAAAGCCGTCGCTGAAACCCGCCGGGTTTTGTGGACGATCGGCATTCTCGGCCTGCTCGTCGCCACGGTGACGGGAATTTTGTTTGCCCGGCAAATCACCCGGCCGCTCGAACGCTTGCGGCAAGCCGCCGCCGCGATCGGCGCCGGACAAACGCCGGATTTGCTCACCATCGCCGGCAGCGATGAAGTCGCCTTTCTCGCCCACACGATGGAAGAAATGCGCCACGCGATTGCGCGGCGCGAGCAAAACCTCCGCATGATGCTCGCCGGCGTCGCGCACGAAATCCGCAACCCGCTCGGCGGCATCGAGCTTTTTGCCGGTTTACTGGAAAAAGACGCGCCCGACGCGCTGCGGCCGCAGGTGAAAAAAATTCTTCACGAAGTTCGCCAGCTCAATTCCATTGTGCAGGATTTTTTGGAATACGCCAAACCCGCGGAGAGCCAGCGCCGGCGCCTCGAATTGGCTCCGCTCGTCGATGAAGTTCGAGAAGCGCTCGGCGAAAGCGCCCGAAATATAATTTGGAAAGTGGAAATTCCGGCCGCCGGCGCGGTCGAGGCCGATTACAGCCAGACGCGCCGTATTTTACTCAACTTGCTGCGCAACGCCGTCGAGGCGATGAACGGCCAGGGCGAAATTCGAATCGCCGCCGAGGAACAAAATCAAACTATGGCGATTTCAATTTATGACACCGGCCCCGGCGTTCCCCAGGAAGCCGCCGGAAAAATTTTCGAGCCGTTTTTCACCACCAAAGCGCAAGGCAGCGGCCTCGGCTTGGCGCTCGTGCAGCGCCTCGCCGAGCAAAACGGCGGCCGGATTGAATTAGCGCCGAGTGAAAACGGCGCGCATTTTCGGTTGATTTTACCCGTAGCAAACAAGGCCTCTTCTGCTTAGGCTTTTATTGTAAAATTTTTTAAAAGGAAAATGTCATTCTGGAAGAATCTTTTTTGATTGCAAAAAATTTCATGAAGTAAAAAGGATTCATCCGAATGACATTAAATTTGCCGCGAATTTTTATGAACGACACGCTTAATATTTTCATCATCGAAGACAACGCCACCATGCGCGAGGGACTCGAGCTCGTCGTGCGCCGATTGGGAAATTCTGTTGAAACCTTCGAGAGCGCCGAACCGGCGCTGGCGGCGTTGAAATCGAAACCCGCCGACATCATCATTTCTGACTATCGCCTGCCCGGCATGGATGGCTTGACGCTGTTAGAAAAAGTCAAGTCTCAGCAACTGCCCTGCGAAGTGATCGTGATTACCGCGTTCGGGTCGATTGATCTCGCCGTGCAAGCCATGCAAAAGGGCGCGGCGGATTTTATCACCAAACCGTTTTCCCCGGATGAGCTGACCGTCAAATTGGAGCGCCTGGCCGAACGTTTGCGCCAACGCCGCGAGCTGGAAAATTTGCAAGCGCAAAATCTCTATCTACGCCAGGAAGAAGAGCGCCAATTCAATTTCGGCGAGATCATCGGCCAATCTGCGCCGATGCAAGAGGTGTTTCGCATGTTGCAAAAAGTCGCGCCGACAGATTCGAGCGTCATCATTTACGGCGAAAGCGGCACCGGCAAGGAGCTGGTCGCCCGCGCCATTCACAAAAACAGCAGCCGCGCCAACGGCCCGTTCATCCGCGTCAATTGCGGCGCGCTGACCGAAACCTTGCTGGAATCCGAACTCTTCGGCCACGAGAAGGGCGCCTTCACCGGCGCGGTGAAACGCAAGCTTGGCCGTTTTGAATTGGCGCATCGCGGCTCGATTTTTCTTGATGAAATCGGCGACATCTCCTCGGCGCTGCAAATCAAGCTGCTGCGTGTTTTGCAAGAGAAGGAATTTGAGCGCGTCGGCGGCGAAGAGACCGTGAGTATCGACGTGCGCGTCATTGCCGCCACCCATCGCAACTTGAAAGAAGAAGTAGCCGCCGGAAAATTTCGCGAGGATTTGTATTATCGTCTTCACATCGTGCCGATCAATTTGCCGCCGCTCCGCCAGCGCGTTGAAGATTTGCCGGCGCTCGTCAATCATTTTATCATGCGTCTCGGCCGCGAGTTGCGCAAGCTCAATTTGAGAATTGAGTCACCGGCTTTGGAGATGATGAAAAATTATCACTGGCCCGGCAACGTTCGCGAGCTGGAAAACGTCCTTGAGCGCGCCGCCGTGCTCTGCGAGGGTGAAAACATTTCCCTCGCCGACCTGCCGCCGCTGGTGAAAGACCGTTCCGCCGTGTTTCAGTTGCCCAGCGAAAACTTGGATTTGAATCAAACCTTGGAAGAAGTCGAACGCGCTTTGATTGAAAGAGCCATGTCCCGCGCCCACGGCGTCAAAGCCGAAGCCGCGAGGCTGTTGGGGATTAAAGCAACGACGCTACTGTATAAGCTGGAGAAATATGGAGTGGGATCAGCTATTTCTGACGCCAGATAACCCGCCATTCACGCCGGCCTCGAAATGGAGACCGGCGCGATGATCTTTCCTGTCACGAGGTTTTCTTCCCGCCATTTTTCCCGCGAATATACTGGTCAAACCAATCCAACAAACGATTGCCGATGTCGAGAATAAATTTCGGCTCCTGCGGGCCGTGCGGCGTGCGCGGATAAATCACCATCTGCACCGGGCAGTCTTGCCGTTTCAGCGCGTTGTAAAATTCCTGGCCTTGCGAGAGCGGCACGCGCAAATCTTTCTCGCCGTGCAAGATCAGCGTCGGGGTTGAGACCCCTTTCACGTTGAACATCGCCGAGTGCTTTTTATAAGCTTCCAAATTATCCCACGGCTCGCCGAGAAAATAATCCGGCAGAAAACCGGGAATGTCGGCGGTGCCGGTGAAGCTCATGAGATTCGTCACGCCCGCGCCGACCGAGGCGGCTTTGAAACGATTCGTGCGCGTGATGATGAACGAAGTCATGAAGCCACCATAACTCCAGCCCAGCACGCCGAGACTGTCAGGATGCGCGACGCCTTTCTCGATCAGCAGATCGACGCCGGCGATGTCGTCGTCATAATCGCCGAAGCCCCAATCGTTGATATTGGCGCGGCGAAACTCGACGCCATAACCGCTGCTGCCACGCGGATTCGGACGCAACACCACGTAGCCCGCGGCGGCGAATGCTTGCAGCGGATAAATCGATGAAGCCGCCGTATAATTTTCGACAAAAACGCCGGCCGGCCCGCCGTGAATATTGAGCAGCAACGGATATTTGCGATTCGAGGCGAAGTTGGGCGGATACGTGACCAAGCCTTCGATCTCGCGGCCGTCTTTCGATTTCCATTTAATGACTTCGGTACGGCCCATCGGCAGCGCCGGAAAATCGCGATTGACGTTGGTGATTTTAACCGGGGCAAATTTGAGCGTGGCAGAGACGGCGATTTGCGGCAGTTGATCCGGCGTTTGATGAACGACGGCCAGTGTTTTGGTATCTTTGCTGAACGACGCGCCGCCAAATATGCCGTTGCCGGTCGTGATCGCGCGCGGCTTGCCGCCGCTGACGGGCATCGCAAAAATCCGCGGTGAGGTGCGCTCGGTTTCGCTGTAGAAAATTTCCCTGCCGTCCGCCGACCAACCGAGAATGTTGGCTTGATCGTCGTATGTTTTGCCTAATTTCCGGGCTTCGCCGCCGTTGATCGCCATCACGTAAATGTCCCGGCGTTGCGCCCACCGCGTATCACCGCCATCGTGCGAGAAAGCCACCCATTGGCCGTCCGGCGAAAAGTTGGGATTGCTGGCGACGGTTTTGGTGAAGAACGGTTTGACCGCACCGCTGTCGGCAGGAACCAGCGAGATGGTCGTCGTCGGCCAATCGTTGACACGCGGCGTGGCTTGATGGTCGAAGATGATTGCTTTGCCGTCCGGCGACCAGTCGAAGTTGCCGACTTGAAAATCGCCTTTGGTCAAACGCTTGGCCGCCCGCTCGCCCTTTTCGTTTTTTTCAACCGGAATGGCGTAGAGATGAGAAAATTTAAAATTCTCATCGACGACGATCTCGTCCCGTTTCTCTTTGTTGGCTTTTTCTTCCTGTTCGGTAAGCGGATCGTTCATCGTGTAAGCGATGCGCTTGCCGTCGGGCGACCAAAGAAAATTATTCACCCCGCTTTTGGCGTCGGTGAGCTTCTCGGCTTCGCCGCCGGCGACGCGGATCAGCCAGATATTGTTTTTGTCGCCGCCGCGCGAGGAGGTAAACGTCAGCCATTCTCCGTCCGGCGACCATTGCGGATTGCTGCACGACTTGTCGCCTTGCGTAAATTGAAAATCGGTTTTGCCGTCGGCGCTTGCCAGAAAGATGTGCGTCCGATATTCGCTTTTTTCGCCTTCCAGCAGCGGCTCGGAAACCGTGTACGCCACCCTCTTGCCGTCCGGCGACATAGCGACGCCACCCAGGCGTTTGTATTTGATCATTGCCTCAGGCGTCCATTGTGAGGGCTTGGCGTTGGCAGCCTTGTCGATTTTCGCCTCTTGTGCCATGACCGCTGTGGCGCCGAAAGCCAGCGCAGCGATCCAAAGGCAAACCGCGCGCCATCGCGGTTTTGCTTTGGTTTGACAACGTTCGTCAAATAGCATACTTTGTCTCCTTTCCATTTTTTATCAGTTAGATGGGAATTAGATCGCGCAATAAAACAAAAGACTTGTTTTTGAAACGAGTGTTCAGCATTGTTTCAAAAATCTTTGTTAAGAATTTTTTCCGGGTTTGACGGCATTAGCGCAAACGTGACGTGTTGAGTCTAATAATTCGACGCTTGCTTTTGCAAAGTGAGTTGCGTAAATTAAAATATGTTTAGCTTATCTTTTCGCTAAAAATTTTAAATAATGAAAGGTGAATAGAATATGCAAGACGCACTTGTAAATCTCACGATCGAGGTTGATTTGAAAGAGGGGGAGGCCTTTTCTCTTCCGGACGAAGCAATTAAATACATTAAACCTGGGAAATGGTGGATCAGCATCCAGCCGGCTCCGCCGCCAAACAACGGCAAACCGATACGTGGTCACAGCGCATTTTTGAATAGTTATTCCAATGAAGATGAGGGGCTTTATGATGACTATCCAACCAGGTGAATTCTGGGTTGCTGATATCCCATTCACGGATGGAAGCGGGTCGAAAAAGCGGCCGATATTGGTGCTTTGGCTTGATGGAGCAGATGTTGTCGTCTCTGCTGTGACCTCTGCCGCGCCACGCAGCAATACTGATGTATCACTCAATGATTGGCAGAACGAGGGTTTGCGTCAACCTTCCGTCGTACGATTGTCGCGGCTGGATTGTTTAGAGCAAACTTTGCTCATTGCCCGCATTTGGGGATATTACGAAAAGTGATGCGAACGATATACTTCAGGTATGGTCCCTCCACATTAAACCTCAATTTTAATTTGCGTCATGTCTTTTCTTGAAAAATTAAATCTCGGCATCCTCCTCTCCGACGGCGCGATGGGAACGGAGCTGCAAAAAAGAGGCATGCCCACCGGCGTGTGTCCTGAGGAATATAATATTACCCACCCCGAAATCGTGCAGGGCATTTACCGCGATTATTATGACGCCGGATCCGATCTGGTTGAAACCAACACCTTCGGCGCGAATCGGGCGCGGCTGGCAATGCATGATTTTCCGCATCGCACGGCGGAATTTTGTGTCGCCTCAGCAAGGCTGGCGCGCGAAGTTTGCCCTGCCGGAAAATTCGTCGCCGGCTCGATGGGACCAACCGGTGACTTGATCGAGCCGCTCGGGCCGCGCACCGTGCAAGAAACCGATGATATTTTTGCCGAGCAAGCGATGGCGCTTGCCGAAGGCGGGGTGGACGTGATCTTCGTCGAAACCATGATGGCTCCTGAAGAAGCCGAAATCGCGATTCGCGCCGCAAAAGAAAAAACGGGGTTGCCGGTGGTTGCGACGATGACGTTTGAAATGGGAAAAGCCGGTTTGCGCACGATGTGGGGCGTCGATGTTGCAAGCGCTGTGCAGCGGCTCGCCGACGCCGGCGCCGAGGTGATCGGCGCGAATTGCGGGCGCGGTTTCGATGAGATGCTCGCCATCATTCACGAAATGCGGCCGCTCACGACAAAACCGATCATCGCGCAATCCAACGCCGGCATTCCCGAATGGGTGGACGGCGTTTTGGTTTACAAAGAAACACCGCAATTGATTCAACCGCAAGCGGAGAAACTCTTGCAAGCCGGCGTCAACATCCTCGGCGGCTGCTGCGGCACCGGGCCGGAGCATATTCGGATGATGCGAAAACTGATCGACGCCTTCCGGAAAAATTAATCTCGATTCAACCTGCCAAAATTTTCCTGCCTCAACCCGGATGCGCCGGAACTCGAGAGCAGCCTTCAGGCGTTGGCGTTCCTTGCTGCGCCGCTGCGCTCAACCGGCGCTATCATAAGCTTGCTTGATCCAGCCAATAAGTTCGTTGTCGACTTCTTTGGCCTCGGTGAGATTGACTTTGTACTGGCACATGCCGCCGGCGGGCATGGCCTGCAAGCGCGCCGTGGCCTTGACGCCCTTCATGTTCAGACCGACTTCAAAACGGGTGTTGGTGGCCGGGCCGATCATGACGAATTGTTTTTTGCGGCGCAGGCTGACGTAGCTTTTTTTCGGTGCGCTTTCAAACGCGCCAAATTTATTGATCGCCGCCATCAGTTTATCATGAATCGGACGGAAATGCGCTTTGGCGCCGGAATAGATTGCCTCGATCGCAGCGTCCGGCGAAGCGTCTTGAGCCGGCGCCGAGGGTCCCGCAAGCGATTTCATATAAAAATGCACGACGGTGTTGGCGTCGCCGTGGCCCATGCCGAGATCTTTCTTGAGCATGTCGCGCATCTCGCCGTGCTTGGCCAGACCGCTCTTTTTGATGATGGCGTAAAGCTGTGCCAGTGTTTTTCCGGTTTTGGTTTGAATGTTCTTGAGTTGGGTTTCCAAGGCTTTGTCGACGCTGCTCATGGGATGGTTTCTCCTTAACGTAATGAAAGTTTAAACGCCCGTTTCCAAATCTATTAAACGTTTCAGCCGAGGCCTTTAAAAGGAAGATTTGGTTTTGGAGTATCAGACGACGTAACTCAACATTTATGTTGAGAAGAGACAATGCGCGCAACATAAATGTTGCATTACAATCTTAGTCTTTTTCGGCCACCAGCAAGACTGGAGTTTTAAAAATTTTCCGCATTTTCTCCCGCTGGTTGATAGTATTTAAGACAACTTGCAGAAGCGAACCGAGGATGAGCCATTCCCAACCTTCCTGATGCCCTCGCTTCATTTCCCAAAAACCATCTTTTGACCGGCTTTTACCGCCATTGACGGCGAATGCAGCTTCCATGGAGCGGGACGCAACGAACGTGTGTGAATCGTTGGAGGCTTGCTTTTTATCTTTTTGGCAATCCAACAATTCATTTATCCAACACGGGGGCATTTTTCATGCGGCAAAACAAAATTTTTATTTTTAATTTTTGCCGTCACGGCGCGGCGCAGCAATTATCCTCGATCATCCGATCAAACTTCGATTGCGACATTCAAGTCGTTGAAGAGCGGCGAGAGGCTTTAAATCTTGTCCAGCACCGGCCGGATTTGTTTTTTCTGATTGAAGATGAAGTGATAACCCGCGGCGCGTTCGGCATGGGCGAGCTTTCGGCCATACCCGGCATTTTAGTCGTCTGCACGGAAGGATGCAAAATACCGGCGGCCGACTTTCTGGCCGAGCCGGTCGATGATTTTATTTTTACGCCTCTGCGCGAAGCTGAAATTCTCTACCGCAGCCGGCGCTTGCTTGGTGAAACCAGGCGCGACGAAAAAAATGTCGTGCAGAAAAACGTCTTGCAAGAATGGGGGCTGAGAGAACTAATCGGGCAACACCCGGCGTTTTTGGAAACCGTGTCAAAAATCCCGCAGGTCGCGAAGTTCGATACTTCGGTTCTTTTATCCGGCGAAACCGGCGTCGGCAAGGAAGTGTGGGCGCGGGAGATTCATTATTTGAGCAAAAGAGCCAACGAGCCGTTTATACCTGTCATCTGTGGCGCGCTGCCAACGCATCTCGTCGAGAATGAGCTGTTTGGACACAGGCGCGGCGCCTTTACGGATGCGACGCAGGATCGCGCCGGTATCGTTGCCGAGGCCGAAGGCGGAACGCTGTTTCTGGATGAAATCGACGCCATCGGCATGGAGGCGCAGAGCAAGCTGCTGCGATTGCTGCAATTCAAAACCTATCGCCCGCTCGGCCAGGCGAAAGACGTGAAAGCCGACATCAGAATCATCGCGGCGACGAATGTCGACTTGATGCAGAAGATTCAAGAAGGCGCTTTTCGCGCGGATCTTTTTTATCGCTTGAGCGTCATTGCCCTGCGCCTGCTTCCCTTGCGGGAAAGAAAAAGCGACGTTCCGCTTTTAGCGGATTATTTTCTGAAAAAATACACCAAAGAATATGATCGCGGCAGGAAATCTCTTTCCAGCGCCGCCGTCCGAAAATTATTATCGTACGATTGGCCGGGAAATATCCGTGAGCTTGAAAATATCATTCAACAAGCCGTGCTTTTCACGCCGCAAGCCGTCATTCCGCCGGCGAGTATCAGCCTTCCCAGCTTGCTCGTAAGCGACATCTCCAAGAAGCTATCCTTTAGCGAGGCAAAGAAAAAAACCATCGAAGAATTCGAAAAAGAATACCTCATTCATTCGCTCATTAATTGCAACGGCAACATCACCCGCGCCTCGAAAGAAGTCGGCAAAGACCGGCGGGATTTCCGCCGGTTGATGAGTAAATACCGCCTTGACGCAAAATCCTTCCGCCATCTCAACTAAACTCGCCCTTTGCCCAAGCGGCCGGCATGAAAACATCCGACAAAGCTGCTGGCTATCTGGCAAAACCTCCCCTGTTTGCCGGGGCGATCTCACCCCAGCGAGGTTAATTTACGCAAAACAAATAAATAACCGCCTGCCAAAACAATCTGCTGTGGGAACATCTCCCCATTTTTGCCAACCGACGAAAGTTTCATTTCATTACTAATTGCCACAGAATCAGGCAATTATAACTTGCAACAAAATGTGGTATTTAAATTGCGCAAATGAGAGGTGAAATTGATTGAAAAAAACTTGCTGAAGGTGAATTGATGCCAACCTCGAAAGATCTCGAAGACCCCGAGCGGCAGATAGCTCGCCGAATCTTGAGCTATCTTTTAAAGCATCCGTCGGCAACGGACACGTTTCGGGGAATCGTCGAGCGGTGGTTAGTGCAGGAGGAGCTTGATTGCACGGAAAAACAAATCAGGAAAGCGTTAGAGTCTTTGGTGTTCAAAGGAGCCGTCAAAATCAAGAAATATGAAAATCAGGAAGAATACTATCGCATAAACAAAGACAAGCTGGGAGAAATCGAAGAGGCTCTCAAAAACGAACCGGAAAATTGAATGGAAACAGAGGTGATGAAAGGAATCCCAAAACTTCGCTTACTTTAATCCACGTTTTTTTTCACACAACTTTCAGGGATGAGACTATGAAAAGCATGTTCCAACTGTTTCTCACGGCTTTGTTTCGGCGTGAAGAAGGGCAAACCCTTCCGGAATATGGTCTGATCATTTTCCTGGTCGCCATTGTCTGTATCGCCGCTCTGACCTTGCTGGGCGGCAACATCAATGCGCTTCTCAATCAGATCGCCGGCGCGGTGTAAGGCTTTAACCGTCCGGGCAAAGCGAAGCTGTAAGATGGGCTGATATGTGGACAAACCATATCAGCCCTCTTCAACCCTAATCGTGCAAATGTATTTTAATGAAAATTCCCAGCTTTCAATCTGGTGTTGAAATCTTGACGGCGCTTACTGTCGTAACCGCTGCGCTGTATGATTATAAGCGGCGGCTTATTCCGAATTTCATCACGTTCCCGGCGATTTTCACAGGTTTATTTATACACTGGATACATGCGGGAACGAGCGGGTTTTATTTCTCGCTGCGGGGAGTGACGATAGGCGGCGGCGTCTTTTTGATTTTATATATAATCGGCGGCATCGGAGGGGGTGACGTCAAACTCCTGGGCAGTGTGGGCGCCCTTGTAGGAGGAGAGAAGATTCTTATCATTATAATTTTAACCGTGCTCATCGGCGGCATTATGGCGATTGGCAAATTGGCCTTCAGCTCGAACCGATTGAACAGACTTAGATATTTTATCGATCTTTTTCAAAAAAATCAAGCAGCTATCTATGAAAATAATATTGACCCTTTAAAAGATACCATTCCGTATGGCGTCGCCATTGCGGCCGGAACGTTAATGGCATTGACATTATATTAAGACGATTTGCGAAGATGGTTTGGTGATGACGATTCGGAAAAAGATAATTATTCAACAGCACGGGCAATCGCTTGTTGAGTTCGCCTTGATCATGCCAATTTTTGTCATCATTCTTTTTGGCATTATCGAGTGGGGCCGGTTGTGGATGACGATGAATGTGCTCTCAGGAGCCGCGCGGGAGGGGGCGCGGGTTGCAGCCGTCACGGCCCCGGACCAGGCTCTCGTAAAAAACGCCGTTGCTAACGTCCTGGCGGCTGTCAATATCACCGGCGCTACGACTACCATTTCAGGTCCAAACGCCGCCAACGAGGTGACGGTGACGGTTCAAATGAGCTATACCGTCATGACCGGTTCTATCATTCCGGGGCTCAATGGCACATTGCAACTCACACGTCAGGCGATTATGCGGTGGGAAGGTTAATTGTGGAGGCAGCATGTTTTTGCTGAAAACCAGATATATTATCCCCATGGCGCTTGTCGCCGGCCTCTTGGCAAGTTATGGGGTTTATTCCTATCTCAAACAGCAGCAAGAACGCTTGCAAATGCCTCCGATTGAGAATCGTCAAGTCGTCGTCGCAGCCGCAAACCTGTTGATGGGCGCGACGCTAAACGCCGAAGAGATGGAAGTCAGAGAGTGGCCTAAAAACCTCGTCCCTGAAGGCGCCTTGCAAGAGATAAAGACGGGAGAGGGGCGTGTGCTCAAGACCGATGTCATCGCCGGCGAAGCGATCCTGGAATCAAAATTAGCGCCGGTAGGCTCAAGCGGCGGTGTGACGAGCCTGATTCCGCCCGGGATGCGGGCCGTGACCGTGGCTGTTGATGTCGTGAGCGGGGTTGGCGGCTTCGTCCTGCCAAAAACCCGGGTCGACGTGCTGGCCATTGTCGCGCCCTCGGGTAAAAGAGAGGAAGCCGGCACCAAGATGATTTTACAAAATATTCAAGTTCTGGCGATAGATCAAACATACAAAAAGAGTGACGACGATCAGGCGGTGACGGTGAAATCGGTAACGGTGCTGGTCTCTCCGGCGGAGGCAGAAAAGCTGGCGTTGGTCGGCAATGAGGCGAAGCTGCAACTGACGTTGCGGAATAGCGCGGACCACGAGCTTCACAGCACGGAGGGCGTGCAATTAAGCCAGCTTCTCGGTCGCGCCGAGGTTGCGCCTCGCCAAGGAGCTGGCATAGCCCGGCCCGCCCCCAAAATGGAAGTGACCTCCTCGCCAAAAGCGGGCGAAGAGTCCGCCTCGCGCCGAGTTGTCGAAGTCATCCGCGCCAATGTTCGCTCTGAGATGACCTTTGAGGAAGAAACCGGATCAAATGACCAAGCGAAAGAAGCCAAGAAAAAACCTTCAAATTGACCCATGTTAAACCAAAGAATAAGCTGGTATATTTTGTTTCTTTATGTTTTTTCCGAGGCCCCGGCGTTTTGCCTCTTCGCGGCGGCGGAGATTCAAAAGGTCATGGTCGGCCTTCGCCAATCGGAGATTATCGAATTGGCGGAGCCGGTCAAAAGAGTATCGATAGCCGATCCCGAAGTGGCGGACGCGACCGTAACCTCGCCCAAACAAATTCTCGTGAATGGCAAGGCCCTGGGCGCCACCACCATGATCGTTTGGGATGAGAAAGAAAAATACATCGCCTTTAAGTTGATCGTGCATAGCGAAATCTCTTTTCATCAGGTGATGCTTCGCGTTCACTTTGCCGAGGTCAATCGCAGCGCCCTCAGAGAATTAGGGATTAATTTCCTGGCGAAGGATCAAAAAGTTGGCTCCGAGAAGGTGGGCATCGGCAGTTTCGGCGGCAAGGTCAATAAACCCGTTGATCCTTTTGTGCTCCCCTTCAGCAATCCGCCGGGCCAAAAGAAAGATGATTTTCGCAGCGAGGCGCTCAACGAAGGCGTCGATTTTTTTTTATCCATTCCGACCCAAAATATTTCAGCGGTTATTAAAGCGTTGGAAGAGAAAAACCTTTTAACGACGCTGGCTAAACCCAACTTGAGCGCCATCAGCGGCTCGGAGGCCAGTTTTCTCGCCGGCGGAGAGATCCCGATTCCCATTCTTTCCGGGACCTCGGGGCAGGTGACGATCATCTTCAAGGAGTTTGGCATCCGGCTGAAATTTATTCCAACGGTTTTGGATTCGGGGCTGGTGAACATGAAGGTTTCAGCCGAAGCGAGCAGCCTGGATTTTGAGAACGGCATTATTCTGAGCGGGTTTCGCATTCCCGCTTTGGTCTCGAGAAAAACCGAGACGACGGTCGAGCTGAAAAACGAAGAACACTTTGTGATCGGCGGGTTGATCTCGAATGACGCCGCCCAAACGAGGTCTCAAATACCGGTGTTGGGCCATCTCCCGATCTTGGGAAGACTTTTTGGCAGCAGCCGCTTCCTCAATCGAGAAAGCGAGCTGATCATCATGATCTCTCCGCACATTATTCAAACCATGCGGGAAGATTCGCTGCCTGAATGACGCCAGTAAGTTCCCAACCCGGCGGAGCCGGAACCAAAAAAGCAAAAGCGCACGCAAAGACGCAGACTGCGTCCGTAGGAGACGCAAAGTCACCGCAAAGTTTTTTTGGCTTTTCTTTGCGCAACCTTAGCGACTTTCCTGGCCTGCGACACCGCGTAGCGCGGTGGGCGCCAGGGTAAGCAAGTCGCAACTCAAAATCTTGACGGATCGTGTGCCTGTCCTGCCCTTGACTTGGCGCCTGCCGCGCCACAGGCGCCGGCCAGGGATAGTTTTTGAGGCGTAATACTTTGACGAGGCAAAGAAAGAGTATGTTCGAGCTTATTAATAAGAGGGAAGAAGGCAATGCGTTGGTTCTCATCGCCTTGGCCCTCGTGACGATTCTGGGTTTCTCGGCGCTGGCGATAGACATTGGTGTCATGCTAACGGCTCGCACCCAACTCCAGGACGCCGTGGATGCTGCGGCGCTGGCCGGCGCCTCGGGACTCCTCTTCAGCCAGGCTGAGGCGACCAACCGCGCCATTGCCTTGGCCGGATTGAACGATTGCATCAATCAACCGGTGGTCATCAATGCGGCCAACGTCACCTTTCCAACGGCGGGCCGGGTGCAGGTGCAAGCCAGCCGTCTGCTCAACCTGTTCTTCGCCAGAGTTTTAGGGATTAACACAGCCAACATAACGGCCACGGCGGCGGCTGAGTTGCGGACATTCTCGGGTTCAGACGGCCAAAAACCTTTGGCCGTTCCTGATCTTGGCTATGTTTTAGGACAGCAAGTTGTGCTCAAATCCGGGACATCGGGAACTCCGCCGAGCTTTTATAATGCGGTAGACTATCCACCGGTTAATAAAGGAAACCCAGTCTCCGGAGCCAATGAGTACAGAGAAAACTTGATTAACGGTTCAACCATGGCAATTGAAATTGGCGATATATTGCAAGTGGAACCTGGGAATATGGTCGGCCCGACAAAACAGGCGGTTGACAACCTGATTTCTCAAGATCCCAATGCCTATTGGGATGGAACCAAGGGTCAAGTGGTGCATTCAAACTATCCTGGTTACTCAAGCCCGCGCATTATTAAAATTCCCATGTATGATCCCAATTATCCTCCGAAATCGGGGAGGAGTACGATAACCGTGGTTCGGCTTGGCGCTTTTTTTCTTGAAGGCATGCAAGGAAAAGATGTTGTCGGTCGTTTTATGAAAATCACCACCTCAGGGATTTGGGGTCCCGGGCCATCTATGTTATACGGCATGAAGTTGGTTCAATAGGGATGTACAATTTTTAAAAGAGCAATTTTATCCAGAGGAAAATGGCTGGGCAAATCAGTGTCGTCATCATTGATGCCGACGCCAAGTCACGTCAATATCTGAAGATCCTGTTGCAGGAGATTCAACAGGTGAACATAGCGGGAGAAGCCATCGACGCGGTTCGCGGCTATGAATTGGTCAAGGAGCTTAAGCCGTGCCTTGTCATATTGGACCTTTTTCCCGGCGAGGTGGATCATTGGCTCAAGTTTGCGGAGAAAATCACGCAAAACTTCCCTAAAACCATGCTTTTTGTGGCCTCCTCTCAAAGCAAGCCGGAGGTCATCATCAACGCCATGCGGGCCGGGTCCAGAGCATTTCTTTCCAAGCCGCTTGATAAGGACGATTTACTCAATGCGGTCAGAAATGCCATCCGCTGGCATGGTGACAAAGCGGAAGGGGAGTCTGGCGGCAAGCTGGTGGCGGTCTTCGGCGCCAAGGGAGGCGTGGGCACCACCACGATTGCCACGAATTTGGCGGTGAATCTGGTCACGCACACAAAAAAATCCGTGGTGCTGGTTGACTTAAACCTCCAATTTGGCCAGACCTCTTTGTTTCTGAATGTTCAACCAAAGTATTCCATTGTTGACGTGGCCAATAATATAAAGGAGCTCGATCCGCATTTGTTCAAAGGCGCTTTGTCTCAGCATGCTTCCGGGGTTTGCTTATTAGCCGGGCCGCCGCGCGTGGAAGAGGCGGAATCCATACGAGGCGAGCATCTGCATGAAATCCTGATATTGCTCCGGTCGATTTTTGACTTTATTATTATCGATACCAATAAGGTCCTGGATGATCTGACGGTAAAAGCCCTGGGTCAATCCGACGCAATTATAACCGTATTTACGGTTGACCTCCCAAGCATCTACAATACCCGCCGGTGCCTGGATATTTTTCAACGGATGGGCTTTGGTCAAGACAAGGTATTATTAGTCATGAATCGCGATTCACTAAATTGGGATATCACCTCTGAAGAGCTTGTCAAGTCCATCGCTTATCCGATGTATTGGAGGATTCCAAATCAAGATTACGCCACGGTCGCCGGCGCCATAAACCAGGGAATTCCCATTTCCCAGAGCGCGCCCCGTTCCAAGATCGGTGTGAGCTTCAGTAACCTCGCCGAGAAGTTGAATGGAGGCGCCGCCACGGAAGACGGCAAGACCGCGAGAAGTCAAAAAGGCAGTTTAATCAAAATTTTTTTTAACAAAATAGCGGAGCGCCTCAGATGAGCTTGCTCAAACGGCTAAAACCCGACGACGAGATGATCGAATTGGCCCCGGCCGCCTCTGCGATCGCAAATCGGCCAACGGCGAATATTGTGAATGCTTACTATGAATTGAAGGAGAGAATCCATCGCCGTTTGCTTGATCGGCTCGATCTGTCGCGGCTGGACTCGATCCCGCGAGAAGACCTGCAGCTCCAAGTTCGAGAAGTTGTCGAAACCTTGCTGGCCGGGGAGCAGTCCGGTCCGATGGTGGGATTTAATCGAGAGCGGCTGATTGACGAGATTCTCGATGAAATCTTCGGCCTGGGTCCATTGGAACCGCTGTTAAATGACCCCTCGATCGCCGATATTCTGGTGAATACTTGCAAGCAGGTCTATGTGGAACGTTTTGGAAAGCTGGAACTCACCAACACGGTTTTCAAGAACGATGCGCATCTTCTCCGTATCATCGAGCGGATTGTCTCGAAGGTCGGCCGCCGGGTGGATGAGTCCTCCCCCATGGTGGATGCCAGGCTTCCTGACGGCTCCCGCGTCAATGCCATCATCCCGCCCTTGGCCATCGACGGGCCGATATTATCCATTCGAAAATTTGGGGTCAAGAAATTGACCATGGACGAGCTTTTGAAGTACGGAACCCTGACGCCGGCGATGGCGGAGACGCTGGCCGGCGTCGTCAAAGCCCGGCTCAACGTTTTGATTTCGGGAGGCACAGGCTCGGGCAAAACCACATTTTTAAATGTCCTCTCGGGATTTATTCCCCCCGGCGAACGCATCGTTACGATCGAAGACGCCGCGGAGCTGCAACTGCAGCAGCCGCACGTGGTGCGGTTGGAGACCCGGCAGGCCAACATCGAGGGGAGGGGAGCGGTGGCCCAAAGGGAGTTGGTGCGGAATGCCCTGCGCATGCGCCCGGACCGGATTATTATCGGCGAGGTCCGTGGCGCCGAGGCCTTGGACATGTTACAGGCCATGAATACCGGTCACGACGGCTCCATGGCGACCCTCCACGCCAACACCCCGCGCGATGCGCTAAGGCGTCTGGAGACCATGATCCTCATGGCGGGGACCAACTTGCCGGATAAAGCGATGCGGGAACAAATCACCTCCGCCGTCAATGTGCTGATTCAGATATCCCGCCTGAGCGACGGCAGCCGGAAAGTGACCAAGGTGACCGAGATCACGGGTATGGAAGTTGACGTTATCGCCATGCAAGATATTTTCATTTTTAAAAAGACGGGCATTGGCGAAGAGGGAAAAGTTTTGGGCATGTTGCAGTCCACCGGCATTCGCCCCAAATTTGCGGATCAGCTTAAAGCTTCCGGCATCGCTTTGCCTGCGGAATTGTTCGATCACCGCTATGAAGAGTCCGAGGAGATATAAGCATGTTAAATTTTGTCCTGATAACCGCTTTTATTGCCGCCGCCTGCCTGGCTCTGGCAGTTTATACGCTGCTCCGCGGGCTGGTTGTGGGCAGGAGTCTGAAGTTAGCCAACGCCTGGCAGAAGACTGCTGATAAAAATGTGGAAGCTTTGGAAACGCCTCTTGTTATTCGCGATGATCTATTAAGCCGAATCCCGGTTTTCAATCGTTGGCTGCAAAGCCTGCATGTCGCCAGGAATCTTCAGCGCCTCATCGAGCAGGCCAATTTATCCATGCGGGTGGGAGAATTGGTTCTGGCGATGTTGATTTTCGGCGGCTTGGGGCTGCTTTTAACCTTTAACTTGAGCCTGCCGATTTTGCGGGTGATCGGCTTTTTCTTATTTGGCAGCTTGCCGCTGGCGTATGTTTCTCGTCGCCGCCGGGCCCGGCTAAAGCGTTTCGTCGAGCAATTTCCCGATGCCATTGATATGATGACCAGCGCCTTGCAGGCCGGCCATGCCTTTGGCCGGGCGTTGCAATTGGTGGCAACGGATGCTCCGGATCCCATTGGGATGGAATTCAGGAAAACTTTTGAGGAACATAATTTGGGCCTTCCTTTGAAAGAAGCCTTGACCACGTTAACCCAACGGATTGACAGCGTTGATTTAAAACTGTTTGTAACCGCCGTGCTCATACAAAGAGAAAGCGGCGGCAATCTGGCTGAGATTCTAGGTAAAATCGGCCATACCATTCGGGCGCGATTCAAATTAGTGGGCCATGTCAAAGTCCTGACCGCGCAAGGCCGGTTTTCGGGTTGGATATTGGGGACGATGCCGATTGGCATGGGGTTCATCTTGTCGGCGCTGAATCCGGATTATATGAAGCTGCTGTTTGAGGATCCTCTGGGCCGATATTTGATCGCCCTCGGCGTGACACTCCAGCTCATTGGATTCTTCGTCATCAGAAAAATCGTGCGCATTAAAATTGGCTAGGAGAGGACGATGTTGCTTTATCTCATCTTGTGTCTCGTTTTTTTGGCTGCCGCCGTGATGACCTTGCTGGCCCTCCGGCTTCTGGCCAGAAGCTCAGATCCGGCCGTCAGAAAGATAAGGCGCTTGGAGAATATGGCCGGCAATAAAAATCCGAAAGCCGACCTGCGCGCCGCCTATGCCTCGGCCAACAAGAAAATAAAATTTGGCCTGGGAAAAACCCTGTCGATGATGAGTCGCTTTGCCCAAAAAAATGAGCGTGCTGATTCGAAATTAAGGCGCTCATTAATGCAAGCCGGCTACTACCAGGAAAACAGCGTGAGAAATTTTTCCAGCTTGAAAATATTGAGTGCCGTCATCCTGTTCCTGGGTTATGGCTTTTTAGGGCTGGTGGGAGGGGCAGGGCTGACTTCCATTTTCTTGATCGCGCTTTTTATGGCGCTCGTGGGATATGTTCTTCCCCCTCAAGTGTTGCGCATGAAGATTCGACGCCGGCAGGATGCAATTGCCGCGGCTTTACCCGATTTTTTGGACTTTTTGGTGATTTGTGTTGAAGCCGGTCTGGGCTTAAACTTCGCCATCATGCGCGTGGGGCAGGAGCTGCAATTGCGGTGCAAGGCCCTGGGTGAGGAGCTGCTTTTGGTGAACCAGGAGTTGCGGGTTGGAGTGTCTCGCGAGCAAGCCTTCCGGAATTTATCTCAACGCATCCCGATCGACGATTTGAGAATCATGGTCAGCGCGCTTATCCTGGCCGACCGGCTCGGCACGAACATAGCCGACACCCTGCGCGTGCAGTCGGATTCCTTGCGAACCCGCATACGGCAACGAGCCGAAGAGAAGGCTGCCAAAGCCAGCACCAAATTGCTCTTTCCCCTGGTATTTTTGATCATGCCGGCTCTTTTTATCGTCATTTTGGGGCCGGGCATTATTCTGGTCATAAAGACTTTAGGGCCGATTTTACGATAAACATTCGGCGAAACTCGGTGCGGCTCGGCGGAAAATTTTCTCCACGTGTCGCCGATGATCTTCCGGACTTTCAGACTGCGCCCGTAGGGAATTTTTAAGGAGGCAAGAGAATGAAGCATAGTCGTTACACGGCGTGGGCGTTATTGGTATATCTGCTTTTTAACCTGGCGTGTGCCAGGACGATTTACGACCACAAATATTTCCCCAAACAAGCTTTTCCCAGGATGGTCTATATCGAAGACCAGGTACAGCGCCTTAAAACGGAAGCGGATATACCTGACGAAAGGCAGATTTATATAGAAGTTGAAACCAAAGCCGGCACGCAGGAAACCGGAAGATTGATTCGAATCACTGAAAAAGATTTGGTCTTGAGCCGGGGATTTTATTATTCCACCGTCAAGGACAGCACGCTCCGGATTGAAAACAAAATCGCCATACCGAAACAAGAGATTTTAATTTTAAAGATTTGGTAATTTACCAACACCGCAGGAAAGGGTCTTTTGCCTTATGCCCATTATTAACTTAACAAAAGGCGGCAAGCTGGCACAAAAGGTCACTGTCGCCGACAATCTTTTGGCTCGTCTGACCGGACTTCTTGGAACCGTGAGGCCGGATCCTCAAAAAGCGCTTTACCTCACGCCATGCGCCGGGGTTCATACCTTCGGCATGAAATATCCCATCGATGTGGTGTTTCTTGACGGGCAGGGGAAAGTCGTCAGGTTGTTTCAAAATTTGCCGCCCAACCGGATGACAAAAGTCATTCCGTCGGCGAAATCCGCTTTGGAGCTGCCGCCGGACACCATAGCGGCGCATGCCATTCAAACCGGCGATTGCCTGAAAGTCATAACCGATGCGCGTCACCAGGAAGGCTGGGCCGGATTAAAAAAAATTCTGCACTGGCCGGCCAACCTTTTCATGGCGCTGCTTTGGGGTGAATTCGTCTTGTCCTCTTTTTTGCACTGGCGGCAGAACGGCGGAATTTTGAGTCTGGGATTATTGCTGGTCAACACCTTGTTGGTATTCCTGTTTCTCAGCCGCAGAGAAAGCACGGACATCTCTCGCCGTGTCGTTGATTGGGTCATTCCCATCGTGACAGTCGGACTTTCGATGGCGCTAAGGCCATACGCCAGCGGCAATAGCTCGGTCATTGCTCTTTCAATGGCCATCCAGGTTATCGGAATAATCGGCATGGTAAACGCCCTCGCCAGTTTGGGCCGGAGTTTTGGGATCATCCCGGCGAATCGGAAAATAAAATCTTCAGGTCTTTATAAACTCGTGCGGCATCCTCTGTATGCCAGCGAGATGATTTTTTATGTGGGATTTTTGTTGGGCAATTTCTCGGCGTTCAATCTTGCCGCCGTGCTGATGATCTTGCCCGGCCAAATCTGGCGGGCGGCTTCGGAAGAAAAACTGCTCAGCCGGGAAGGCCAATATTTGGCGTATATGAAAAATATCCGCTATCGGTTTGTGCCGGGAATTTTTTAGCCGTTGTCAATTTGAACAATTTTTTAGGAGACAGGGCTATGGATGGAATCGGATATTTTCGAGTCGGATATTTTCTCGGATATTTTTTTTGGTATTTGGGCATCATGGGAACCGGCCTGTACTTGCTTTCAAATTCAATTGGAACAAGAGCGGCTTTGCCTAAAACGAGGGGTTGGCAAATTCTCTGGAACTGTCAGATCTTTTTGGGACTTTTGTTGGCCTTGTTTCCTTTTGTGCATGTATTGGTCGTCAGCCACATAAAATGACAGCTCTTTGTAAAAAATATGAAAGTCTTTGGCTGGACAACACCTCATGGCTAGAAGCGAAATCTATGAAGAAAACAGGTTGATGAGTTATGAAGAAGAAATCCTCTCGCCTACCGTCGGAGAGGCGAGCCACTCGGAAGCCGACGAGACCACTCAGGTCTTCACGCGCCATACTTGAATTGCCTACGAAGCAACGAAAGGAAATTACCCTTATGAACGAACTTACTCCCTCGGCCAATGGCAGTCTTGATAACCGGCTGCTATTGAACGCGCTCGTCGCGTTTCGAGACGGCGATTTTTCCGTTCGCCTGCCGCTGGATCTGACCGGCGTTGACGGGAAAATCGCCGATGCATTCAACGAGGCCGCTGTTAAAAGCGAGCGGATAGTGCGCGAGGTCGCACGCGTCAGCCGGATAGTGGGCAAGGAAGGCAAAATCAATCAACGGGTCGCCGTCAAGGGCGCGGAGGGCCAATGGGCCGCCAACGTGGAGAGTATCAACGCCCTGATTGATGACTTGGTGTGGCCCACGAGTGAAATGGCCCGTGTCATTGGCGCGGTGGCGAAAGGTGACCTCTCCCAAACCATGTCCCTTGAGGCTGAAAGCCGCCCGCTGGCTGGCGAGTTTCTGCGTACTGCCAAGGTGGTCAATGGCATGGTCGAGCAATTGAGCGATTTCACCTCCGAGGTCACCCGCGTGGCGCGCGAGGTGGGCACCGAAGGCAAGCTGGGTGGGCAGGCCAAGGTCAAGGGTGTTTCCGGCATCTGGAAAGACCTGACCGACAATGTCAACAGCATGGCGGCCAATCTCACCGGCCAGGTGCGCAACATCGCCGACGTCACCGTCGCCGTTGCCAACGGCGATCTTTCCAGGAAGATCACCGTGGACGTGCGCGGCGAGTTCCTGCAACTAAAAGAGACCATTAACACCATGGTTGAACAGTTGCGTTCGTTTGCCTCGGAGGTCACCCGCGTGGCGCGCGAGGTGGGCACGGATGGCAAGCTGGGCGGGCAGGCGGTGGTGCCGGGCGTCGGCGGAGTCTGGAAAGAACTGACCGACAACGTCAACGGCATGGCCGCCAATCTCACTGGCCAGGTGCGCAACATCGCTGATGTCACGACGGCCGTGGCGCGCGGTGACCTCAGCCGCAAGATCACCGCCGAAGCCCGGGGCGAAATTCTGGAGCTCAAGAACACCATCAACATCATGGTGGATCAGTTGAGCGCTTTTGCCTCCGAAGTGACCCGGGTCGCCCGTGAGGTGGGCACCGAAGGCAAGCTGGGCGGCCAGGCAGGTGTGGCTGGCGTGGCCGGCGTTTGGAAAGACTTGACCGACAATGTCAACCTGATGGCCTCCAATCTTACCGACCAAGTGCGCAACATCGCCGAGGTGACTATTGCGGTGGCCAATGGTGACCTGTCCAAGAAGGTCACCGTGGATGTGCGCGGCGAGTTCCTGCAACTGAAAGAGACCATGAACACCATGCTCGAACAACTGCGTTCCTTTGCCTCGGAGGTCACCCGCGTGGCTCGCGAGGTAGGTACTGAGGGCAAGCTGGGCGGCCAGGCGGTGGTGCCGGGGGTGGCCGGGACATGGAAGGATCTGACTGATAACGTCAACCTGATGGGTTCCAACCTCACCGGCCAGGTGCGCAACATCGCCGAAGTGGCAACGGCCATTGCCAACGGCGACCTCTCGCGCAAGATTACCGTGGATGTGAAGGGTGAAATCCTGGAGCTGAAGGATACCATCAACACCATGGTGGATCAACTCAACGCCTTTGGTTCGGAAGTAACGCGCGTGGCGCGCGAAGTCGGCACTGAGGGCAAACTCGGCGGGCAGGCGGTGGTGCCGGGCGTGGCCGGCGCATGGAAAGACCTGACCGACAACGTTAACCTGATGGCGGGTTCGCTGACTGCGCAGGTGCGCAACATCGCCGAGGTGGCAACGGCTATCGCCCGCGGCGACCTCTCGCGCAAGATCACCGTGGATGTGAAGGGCGAAATCCTGGAGTTGAAGAACACCATCAACGTGATGGTGGATCAGCTCAACTCATTCGCCGGCGAAGTGACCCGCGTGGCGCGCGAGGTCGGCACCGAGGGCAAACTTGGCGGGCAGGCTGAGGTCACGGGCGTCTCCGGTACCTGGAAAGACTTGACCGACAATGTCAACCTGATGGCGGGCAACCTGACGGTGCAACTGCGCGACGTGTCGAAAGTGGCGACGGCCATTGCCCGCGGCGACCTCACTCAGAAGATCACCGTGGACGTAAAGGGCGAGATTCTCCAAATCAAAGACACCATCAACACCATGGTGGATCAACTCAACTCTTTTGGCTCGGAGGTGACGCGCGTGGCGCGTGAAGTCGGCACCGAAGGCAAACTCGGCGGGCAAGCCGAGGTCACGGGCGTCTCCGGCACCTGGAAGGACTTGACCGACAACGTCAACCTGATGGCCAATAACCTGACGGCCCAGGTGCGCAATATTGCGCTGGTCACGACGGCGGTGGCCAATGGCGACCTGTCCAAGAAGATCACCGCCGACGCCAGGGGCGAAATCCTCGAACTCAAGGACACCATCAACGTAATGGTGGATCAACTCAATGCGTTCGCCGAGGAGGTGACGCGCGTGGCGCGTGAGGTGGGCACCGACGGCAAACTCGGCGGGCAGGCCGATGTCAAGGGCGTCTCCGGCACCTGGAAAGACCTGACCGACAATGTGAACGGAATGGCCAACAACCTGACCGGCCAAGTGCGCAATATCGCCGAGGTCACCACCGCCGTGGCCCGCGGCGACCTCACCCGCAAGATCACGGTGGACGCGCGCGGTGAAATCCTCGAGCTCAAGAACACCGTCAACGCTATGGTGGACCGGCTCAACTCCTTTGCCGCCGAAGTGACGCGCGTGGCGCGCGAAGTGGGTACCGACGGCAAACTCGGCGGCCAGGCCGATGTGCGCGACGTGGTCGGCGTGTGGAAAGACCTGACCGACAGCGTGAACGGGATGGCCAATAACCTGACCAACCAGGTGCGCAACATCGCTCAGGTTACTACGGCCATCGCTCGCGGCGATCTGTCGCAGAAGATCACTGCCGACGCCAGGGGCGAGCTGCTGGAGTTGAAGAACACCATCAACATCATGGTGGATCAACTGAACGGCTTTGCGGGCGAAGTGACGCGGGTGGCGCGCGAGGTCGGTACCGACGGCAAACTCGGCGGCCAAGCCACGGTCAAGGGTGTCTCTGGTACCTGGAAGGATTTGACCGACAGTGTGAACTCGATGGCCAGCAGCCTCACCGCGCAAGTGCGCAACATCGCGCAAGTCACCACCGCCGTGGCCCGGGGCGACCTGTCGCAGAAGATTACCGTGGATGTCAAGGGTGAAATCCTGGAGTTGAAGGTAACAGTCAACACCATGGTAGATCAACTCAACTCGTTCGCCGCCGAAGTCACGCGCGTGGCCCGGCAGGTGGGCACGGAGGGCCGCCTGGGCGTGCAAGCCGAGGTTCGGGGCGTGGGCGGCACCTGGAAAGACCTGACCGACAACGTCAACCTGATGGCAAGCAACCTGACCAACCAAGTGCGCAATATCGCCGAGGTCACCACCGCCGTCGCCAACGGTGATCTGTCGAAGAAGATCACCGTGGATGCTTTCGGTGAAATCCTGGAACTGAAGAACACCATCAACGTGATGGTGGATCAACTCAATTCGTTCGCCTCGGAAGTGACCCGCGTGGCGCGCGAGGTGGGCACGGAGGGCAAGCTCGGCGGGCAGGCGGTGGTCAAGGGCGTCTCCGGTACCTGGAAAGATTTGACTGACAACGTCAACCTGATGGCAAACAACCTGACCGATCAAGTGCGCGGCATCGCCAAAGTTGTGACCGCCATCGCCAGTGGCAACCTCAAGCAGAAACTTCAGCTCACGGCCAAGGGTGAGATCGCCGCGCTGGCCGAGACGATCAACAGCATGACCGACACTCTGGCGACCTTTGCCGTTCAGGTGACCGGCGTGGCTCGCGAAGTGGGTGTGGAAGGGCGGTTGGGTGGCCAGGCCGATGTGCCCGGCGCCGCCGGCACCTGGAAAGACCTGACCGACAATGTTAACCAGTTGGCGGCGAACCTGACCAACCAGGTGCGTGCCATCGCCGAAGTCGCCACCGCCGTTACCAGAGGCGATCTCTCCCGACGGGTCACGGTGGAAGCCAAAGGTGAGGTGTCCGAGCTTAAGGATAACATCAACGAGATGATCCGCAACTTGCGCGAGACAACACAGCAAAACCAGGAGCAGGACTGGCTCAAGACCAACCTGGCAAAGTTCACCCGCATGTTGCAGGGCCAGCGCGATATGACCACCGTTTCACGCACCCTGCTCTCCGAGCTTTCCCCGCTGGTCGGCGTGGCGCACGGGGTGTTCTACCTCTTGGAGAGCGGAACCGCGCAAACCCCCGGGGGGGACGGCAAGAGCCAGTTGAAGATGCTGGCCTCTTACGGCTTCAAGGAGCGCAAGAACATCTCCAGCGCCTGGCGTTTGGGCGAGGGATTGGTCGGGCAGGCCGCTTTCGAGAAACAGCGCATCCTGCTCACCAACGTGCCGGCCGACTACGTTCAGATCACTTCCGGCCTGGGGCAGGCTGGGCCGCTCAACATCATCATCCTGCCGGTGCTCTTCGAGGGAGAGGTCAAAGCGGTGATCGAATTGGCCGCCTTCGAGCGCTTCAGCGCCATCCACCAGAACTTCCTGGAGCAGCTCACCGAGAGCATTGGCATTGTGCTCAACACCATCGAGGCCGGCAGCCGCACCGAGGATCTGCTCAAAGAGTCGCAGACTCTGGCCGAGCAGTTGCAGAGCCAGCAGGAAGAGTTGCAACAGACCAATGAGGAATTGGAAGAAAAAGCCCGCCTGCTTTCCCAGCAGAACGCGGAAGTTGAGCGCAAGAATCGTGAGATCGAAGTGGCGCGCAAAGATTTGGAGGAGAAAGCCGCACAGTTGGCGTTGACCTCAAAGTACAAGTCCGAGTTCCTCGCCAATATGTCCCACGAACTGCGCACACCGCTGAACAGCCTGCTCATCCTCTCTCAGCAACTGGGCGAAAACCCGGAGGGCAATCTGTCTGAGAAGCAGGTTGAGTTCTCTCGGATCATCCACGCCTCCGGCAACGATCTGCTCAACTTGATCAACGACATCCTCGACCTCTCTAAGATCGAGTCCGGAACCACGGCTGTGGAGGTGGAGGCAGTCAACTTCTCCATCATACGCGATGCCGCCGAACGCACCTTCCGCCCGGTCGGCATACAGAAGAAACTGGGGTTTGACATCGCCCTCGATCCCTCCCTGCCGCCCACCATCCATACCGACTCGAAGCGCCTGCAACAGATCATTAAGAACCTGCTCTCCAACGCTTTCAAGTTCACCGAGAAGGGAGCAATCGAACTGGGCATCGCTCCGGCCACCGAGGGCTGGAGCCGGGATCAAGACATCTTGAACCGTGCTCGCCTGGTGATCGCCTTCATGGTGCGCGACACCGGCATCGGCATCCCGGCAGACAAGCAAAAGATCATCTTCGAGGCTTTCCAACAGGCCGATGGCAGTACCGGCCGCAAGTATGGCGGCACGGGACTCGGTCTGGCCATCAGCCGCGAACTGGCCTACCTGCTGGGAGGCGACCTGCTGGTGATGAGCACGCCCGGGGTTGGCAGCACCTTCACCCTTTACCTGCCGCAAAGCTACGCCGGCCCACATCTTCCCTTCGGCAGAAAGGCACGCGGGGAAGATTCAAAACCGCCGATTGAGGACCTTGGATTTCAAAGGCGCGGGTCAAGGGTTAAAGCGCCCTCATCGACAACACCGAGCGAAGCCTCGTCAAACATCGCCGTCAGGCTGACAGCAGAGGTGAATGATGACCGTGCCGCCATCCAATCCGGCGACCAAGTATTGCTCATCGTTGAAGATGATCTCACCTTCGCTGGCATTCTGGCAGATATGGCACGGAAGCGCGGCTTCAAGCCTGTTATTACGGCGCGTGGCGATGAAGCGATGATGCTGGTTCGTGAGTATAAACCGGCGGCCATTACTCTCGATATTTGTCTGGTTGATATTGATGGCTGGACAGTGCTCGACCGAATCAAGACTGACCCCGGCACCCGGCATATCCCGGTGCATGTCATTACGGTCGAAGATGACCGCCTGCATGGGCTTGAGCATGGTGCTTTCGCCTTCATGAAGAAGCCGGTAAACCAGCAACAACTGGCGGAGGCATTCACCAGAATTCAAGCCATCACCGGCTCGTCTCGCACCGGCAGACTCCTGTTAGTTGAAGACAATGAGGGCGAGCGCCAAGCCATCATGGAATTGATCGGTAACGGCGATGTGACCATCAAACCTGCTGCCTCCGGGCAGGAGGCGCTGGACGCCCTCAAAGCCGAACACTTTGACTGCATGGTGCTCGACTTGAAACTTCCCGATATCAGCGGCTTCCAAGTGCTGGAGGCAATGCAACAAGACCCGGCGCTGTCCGATATTCCGGTTATCGTCTATACCGGCCGGGACTTGAACAAGCGGGAGGAGGCTAAACTCCAGAAAATCGCCCAATCGGTCATCGTTAAAGGCATCCGCTCACCGGAACGCCTGCTGGCGGAGACCGCGCTCTTCCTGCACCGCGTGGTGGCCAATTTGCCGGAGAACAAGCGACGCACGATTGAAGCCCTCTACCAGTCAGACACCGCCCTGACCGGCAAAAAAGCGCTGTTGGTGGATGATGACATGCGCAACATCTTCGCCCTGACCAATGTGTTGGAGCGCCACCAGATAACGGTGCTCTGCGCTGAGAATGGCCGTGAGGCGCTTGAACAATTGCAACAAGTCCCCGATATAGACATCGTGCTGATGGATATCATGATGCCGGGGATGGACGGCTACGAAACCATAAACGCTATTCGCAAGAACCCAAGGTTCAAAAGATTGCCCATCATCGCCCTGACCGCGAAAGCGATGAAAGGCGACCGGGAGAAGTGCCTGGAAGCCGGTGCCTCGGATTACATCGCCAAGCCAGTCAATACCGCCCAGTTGCTCTCGTTGATGCGGGTGTGGCTGTACAGATAAGCAGCAAGGAGAAGCCATGAACGATATACCCAACGATCTTACGAAATTTATCCACGCAAACCTGACTTCCGTGGATCAACTGCGGGTACTGCTCTTGCTCTTCCGAAGTCCGGCCAAGGAGTGGGAAGTCATGGAAGTGTCCTCTGCCCTCTACCTTCAACCCGACATTGCCATTGCGGCTCTGGCGCAATTGCAGGCCTGCGGCTTGATCGTAGCTGGCAGTTCTTCCCGAAGCTACCGTTATCAGCCAGATACGAAAAAAAATGCGGAATTTGTGCAACGCGTGGCTCAGGTGGACCGTGAACGCCCGGTCTCGCTTATTAACCTAATCTATGCCCGGCCTCCCGATCAGGCACAGGCTTTTGCTGACGCGTTCAAACTTACAAAAAAAGAAGAAGAGGAGAAGCAATGAGCCAGTTAACCGTTGGCGTCGTTTACATCCTGTGCGCTCTCACCGCGCTGGCTTGCGCTGTGTTGTTGTTGCGCGGTTACCACGACAGCCGGGCGCGTCTGCTGTTTTGGAGCGGTCTGTGCTTCATATTCCTGGCGCTGGATAATGTGTTTCTCTTCTACGACGTGATAGTTGTCCCGGATATCCCCCTAACCATCTGGCGCACTCCCACCGCGTTGCTTGGCGTGGGATTATTGTTGTACGGGCTGATATGGGAAACGAAGTGAAGCTTTCCCACCCCTTCTTGGCTTTTAGCCGGGGGTGGGGTGGGTAAGGTCAGGAGAATCAATATGGAAGAATTCTTTCGCGGCGCCATTGCCATGGGCTATGCCGTTTCGGGTGTTTATTTTCTACGTTTCTGGAAACAGACGCGCGACCGGCTGTTCGGTCTGTTCGCAACGGCCTTCTTGCTGCTGACAGTCAATCGCCTGTTAATCACCCTGGTCGGCCAGGCCAGCGAAGTGCCCACTTATCTATACCTGGTGCGTCTGGCAGCATTCCTGATGATCCTGTGGGCTGTTGTGGATAAGAACCGCAGGAGGAATTAGAGGGGAGTGTTTACTACCCCTCTCACCATCGTTTGACTGTTAGTATTATGGATGACAACGAACTCAAAGAACTGGAACTTCGCCTGTTTCTGGAAGGGGTGTACGAGCGCTACGGCTACGACTTCCGGGAGTATGCCCCGGCCTCACTGAGCCGCCGCGTCTGGAAGTGCATCGGCGATGAGAAACTGGGTACCATCTCCGGGTTGCAGGAGCGTGTTCTGCACGACCCGGCCTGCATGAAGCGCTTCCTCAATACGATGGCTGTTGAGGTGACCGCCATGTTCCGCGATCCGGGCTTCTATGCCGCATTCCGCAAGACGGTCGTATCGCACCTGCGCACCCATCCTTATATGCGTATCTGGCACGCTGGTTGTGCCAGCGGCGAAGAAGTGTATTCGCTGGCCATCCTGCTCAAGGAGGAGGGGTTGTACGATGCCGCCCGCATCTATGCGACGGACATGAATGGGGAAGTGCTGCAGAGAGCAGAAACAGGCATCTACCCCCTTAAGGCGATGAAGGATCACACTGCCAGCTACCTGGAGGCAGGGGGACGTGAGGAGTTCGCCAATTATTACGTGGCCCGGTACGATAATGCCATCTTCGATCGCTGCCTTCAGAAGAACATTGTTTGGTCGCAACACAATTTGGCCTCGGATGGATCATTCAAAGAGTTCCACGTCATTATCTGCCGCAACGTGATGATCTATTTCAGCCGGCCTCTGCAAAACCGTGTTCACGACCTTTTTTACGACAGCCTGAACCTATCCGGTGTCCTGGGTTTGGGGAGTAAGGAGTCGCTCAAATTTACTCCCCACGAGAGCGATTATGAAGTGTTGGATGCAAAGCAAAAGTTGTTTCGACGCATCAAATAAGGGGCGATTATGTCAAAATCGAAAAACAAAAATCACAAATCTAAAAGCGCAAATCCAAAAGCCAGGATCACTCTGATTGTCATCGGCGCATCTTTAGGCGGTCTGAAAGCCCTGCAAACTGTGCTCTCGGCTCTGCCCAGGAATTTTCCGGCTGCCATCGCCATCGTTCAGCACCGCAAGTCCGGGGCCGATGAAAGGTTGGTTGAACTCTTGCAGCGGCATTGCGCCCTGACGGTGTCTGAGCCTGAAGACAAGGAACCTGTCCGGGAGGGGCGTGTTTATGTTGCCCCGTCTGACTATCACTTGATGGTCGAGGCTGGTCATTTTGCCCTTTCAACCGAGCCCCCGGTGAACCACGCCTGCCCCGCTATTGATGTGCTGTTCGAGACAGCGGCCAGCGCCTGTGGCCCGGGCGTCATCGGTGTGCTGCTCACCGGCGCCAGCGCCGACGGCGCGGCCGGACTGGCAGCCATCCGCCGGGCGGGCGGGCCGGCGGTCGCACAGGACATCAAGAGCGCCGAGGCCACGGCCATGCCGGAAGCCGCCATCCTCTCCGGCGCGGCGGATGTGGTCATGCCGCTGGAAGAAATTGGCAGTTATCTGGTTCGCCTAGTGATGCACATGAAATAAATATGGATGCCATCTGAAATGCCTGATCGTTATCAAATTCCTCCCGCCAGCATCCTGTTGGTGGACGATGACCCGGGAAACCTGCTGGCTCTGCAAACGGTTCTTTTGGACCTGAGGCAGACATTGGTGAGCGCCAGTTCCGGCCGGGAAGCCCTGCGTTGCCTGCTCAAACAGCGCTTCGCGGTCATCCTGCTGGACGTCAATTTGCCGGACATGGATGGGTTTGAAATCGCTCAAATGCTCAGGGAGCGGGAAGAAAGCAAGGACGTTCCCATTATTTTCGTCACCGGAGCGTACAAGGACATCGAGCATATTTCACACGCGTACAAACTAAAAGCGGTAGATTATCTGATCAAGCCCTTCGCACCGGAAATCCTGCGCACCAAGGTTGCGGTGTTGGTCGAGTTGCATCAGAATAACCTCCGCTTACAGGAACAGGCCGAATTGCTGCGGCAGTCTGAGCTTCACCTGGAAAAGCTGGTGAAAGAGCGGACGGAAAAATTGAATCAGGCCATCGCCGAATTGGCCCGCTCCAACGCTGAACTGGAGCAGTTTGCCTACGTGGCCTCCCACGACCTGCAGGAGCCATTGCGGGCCATCAGCGGTTATTTGCAGATCATCGAACGCCGTCATAAGGGCAAGCTGGATGCCGAGACCGATCGCTTCATCACCGGCGCGGTTGAGGGCGCCGGCCGGATGAAGGCCATGATCGATGCCTTGCTGAATTATTCGCGTGTGGGCAGGCGCGACGTTCCCTTTGGATTAGTGGAGTGCTCCAGCGTTCTTGAACAGGCTTTGCAGAACCTGCGGGTGGCCGTTGAGGAAAGCGGCGCGACCGTCACGCATGATCCTTTGCCCCCGCTGATGGCCGACAATATCCAAATGGTGCAATTGTTTCAAAACCTGGTTGGCAACGCGATCAAATTTCATAAACCAGGCAAGCCCCCGCAGATTCATATCTCAGCCAAACGGCTGCCTTCATCCGCCCTCAGCCCTGACTCTGCTCTGCCAGAGGGAGAGGAGTTGGGGGTGAGGGAAGACGACGGCTGGCTCTTCGCGGTGAGCGATAACGGCATCGGCATTGAGCCACAGTATGCCGGCCGCATCTTTCAAATCTTTCAGCGTTTGCACACCCGGCAGGAGTATCCCGGCACCGGTATTGGGCTGGCGGTATGCAGAAAAATTATCGAACATCATGGCGGTAAAATCTGGGTTGAATCAGAGTTTGGCAAAGGCGCAACTTTTCTTTTTACGATCCCCGAGAAAGGAACAGCAACCGATGGACAATCCGAATAATAGCCGTCAGATTGAGATTCTGATGGTCGAAGACAGCACCAGCGATGCAGACCTGACCATACACGCTATGGAGGAGTCCAAACTGTTGCTCAACCTAAACGTGGTTACAGACGGTGTGGAGGCATTGGCATATTTGCGCCGTGAGGGACGTTATGCCTCCGCGCCCCGTCCTGATCTGATCCTGCTCGATTTGAATCTGCCTAAAAAAGACGGGCGGGCGGTGTTGGCTGAAGTCAAGACCGACAACGACTTAAAAAACATCCCCGTCGTCGTCCTGACGACTTCACAGGCAGACGAAGACATCGCCAGAGCCTATGCTCTGCATGCCAATGCCTACATCGCCAAGCCGGTAGACCTGAATCAATTCATCCGGGTGGTGAATATTATCGAAGATTTTTGGCTAACTGTTGTGAAACTGCCCAGGGGATGCTCTTGAGGGAATCGGGTTATGCTGAATAGGAGATTGGTCTTATGAGTGACTCTACGCCTGAGACAGTCCGGGTTTTGCTGATCGAAGACAATCCTGACGACGCGGCTCAGATCCGCGAAATGCTGGTGGCAATGAGCCTGCCCGGCTTAACCGCCCCGGCATTCGAACTCGAGGGCGTTAATCGGCTTACCGCCGGGCTTGAGCGTCTGGACAAAAGCAAAGTGGATGTCTTATTATTGGATCTCTCCCTGCCAGATAGCCAGGGTCTGGCCACATTTACGAAGATTTACGCGGTTGCGCCAAATTTGCCTATCGTGATCCTGACCGGCTTCGACGACGAAGCCATCGCCATGAAGGCGGTGCGAACAGGCGCGCAGGATTATCTGGTCAAAGCCCAGGTCAACGGCGATCTGCTTTTGCGCGCCATCCGCTACGCCATCGAGCGGCAGCAGTTGATGACGGAATTGGCGATGGCCCGCAAGCGAGAACAAGAGGAACGCGAGCGCGTCCAGGCGTTGCGCAGCCACCAACATTACTTGGCGCTCAGCCAACTTGAGGAGGCTGAATCCATCGTCTCTCTTGGTGAAGACAGGCTGCGGCAATTGATCACTCGTTATCATGAGGTCATCACCGGCTATGTGCGTGCTGTCCGCATCCAGGAAGACCGCCCATATCAGCAGGTGCGCCAGTTCGCCGGGCAACTGGCTTCCTTGCGGGTAGGCGCGCGGGATGTGGTGCGCATCCACCTCGGCGCTTTAGACAAATTTACCCATCACGTTTTGCCATCTGAAGTACGGGCCTTTTCTAATGATGCCCGCTTGGCGCTGGTGGAACTCATGGGTAACATGATGGACATTTACTTGCTTGCCATCGGGCCAGGCAACCATGAGGAGGTGCCGTGAAACAAAAAATCAACTTGAAACTATTCGTGTCTGGAGACAGTGGCAACAGTGCCCGCGCTATTCGCCATCTGCAGGAGATCGTAGTGGATCCATCCGCCGATCAGGTTATGTTCGAAATCATTGACATTCTTCAACTGCCCGAATTGGCGATAGAACATCACATCCTGGCCACGCCGGCTCTGGTCAGGATTTCGCCGCCGCCGGCCCAAAAAATCATCGGCGATCTATCCAAAACCAAGCAATTATTATCACTTCTAGGCCAAGCAGGAGGTACAGAATGAAAGATTTTAAAGATTTTATCGGTCTAAATGTCCCCCAAAAGATTCCCACCGGCATCGAGGGGTTCGAGCACCTTACGCTGGGTGGACTGCCCGAGGGCCGGACAGCCCTGATGGTCGGCAGTTCCGGCTCAGGCAAGACGATCTTTGCGGTTGAGTATCTTTACCGCGGCATTACTCAGTTGAACCGGCCCGGTGTTTTTGTGACCTTCGAGGAACGCCCACAAGACATCATTCGCAATGTGAAACGGCTCGGTTGGAATCTTGACGAACTGGAGAAACAGGGCAAACTTGCTTTTGTGGACGGAGCCCCGGAGCCGATCCCTGTGGAGGAATCTGGTCCTTACGATCTTTCCGGTTTGTTCGTCCAGATCGAGTACGCCGTAAAATCGGTGGGCGCCAAGTTGCTCGCCATGGATTCGGTTGGGGCGTTGTTCTACCAGTTTAAAGATACGGCCCTGATCCGGCGGGAGATCTTTCGCATCATGGAAGCGCTCAAAGCGATGGGCGTCACGGCGATCATGACGGCTGAGCGGCTGGAAGAGTATGGCCCCATTTCGCGTCACGGTGTGGAAGAATTCGTATCCGATAACGTGATCATCCTGCGTAATGTCCTGCAAGATGAAAAATGCCGCCGAACGATCCAGATACTGAAGATACGCGGGGATACCCATACCAAGGGTGAATTTCCTTTCACGATCAGTGAAACCGGCATTAGCATTCTGCCGCTTACGGCTATCGAGTTGACGCAGGAATCTTCCACAGATCGGGTGGGTACCGGCAATGCCGAGTTGGATGCAATGACCAGCGGCGGCATCTTCCGCGACTCCATCTTCCTGGTCAGCGGGCCGACCGGAGGCGGCAAGACGCTCATGTCCACCATGTTTTCGGCTGAAGCCTGCCGTAACGGCGAGAGAGTCCTGCTTCTGGCGTACGAGGAATCTCGCGAACAGCTACTTCGCAATGCCGCTTCATGGGGAGTGGATTTTCAAAAATGGGAACATGAAGGTCTGCTGAAAATCGTCTGCCAATACCCGGAAGCCATGGGATTAGAAGACCATTTATTGAAAATCCAGCGCGAGATCAAAGCCTTCTCCCCCCAGCGCTTGGTGATGGATAGCGTCTCAGCCATGGAACGGGTAGCCAGCGTGCGCAATTTCCGTGAATTTGTCATCGGCCTGACCTCCTTTATGAAACAAGAGCGGATTTGCAGCCTGTTCACCAGCACCACCCCGCAACTCTCGGGCGGCGAATCGGTTACAGAAGCGCACATCTCGACCATCACCGACGTGATCGCCCTGTTGCGCTACGTCGAGATCAATGGCATCCTGCGGCGCGGCATCGCCATCATCAAGATGCGCGGCTCGCAGCACGAGAAACAAATCCGCGAGTTTACTATCGATAACAAAGGGCTGCACATCGGTGAACCATTTAGGAATGTCGAGAACATCATTCTCGGCATCCCGAGCAGTACCAGCCCCTTGGAAAAGGATCAATTGGGAGATATGTTTAAAACATGAGTGACTCTACGCCTGAAACTGTCCGTATTTTGCTGATTGATGATAACCCCGACGACGCAGCTCTGATCGGCGAAATGCTGGCGGGGATGATCCTGCCCGGCTCAATTGCCCCGGCCTTCGAACTAGAAAGTGCTGATCGGCTTGCCGCCGGCTTTGAGTGTCTGGCCAAAAGCAAGGCGGATATTCTGTTACTGGACCTCTCCCTGCCGGATAGTCATGGGCTGGATACCCTCACCCGCACGTTGGCTCAAGCGCCCCAAGTGCCAGTCGTGGTACTGACGGGCATTGAGGATGAAATCCTGGCCTCTCGGGCCGTGCGTGCGGGCGCGCAAGATTACTTGAGCAAGGGTGATTTGAATAGCCAGGTTTTGAAACGTTCCATACGCTATGCCATCGAGCGCAGTCGCCTGCAATCCGAACTGACAGAGGCCCATGAGCGTGAGAAGCGGGAACGGGAATTGCGTTCACTGGAAAGCCTGTCGCGCCCTCCCTCCACAACCATAACCGGCCAGACCTTTGGGATCAAGCCTTTGCATGAAGCCGCATCGGGCGTCTTCGATGAAGCCGTGAATGAATACAAAGCCTTGCTTGATATTATGCTGGAACAGCGGGCTTACAAGGTGGAGCATAACCTTTCGGAGTCATTGCGCCAGTTGACCGACCGGCTTGGCCGCTTGAGGGTCGGGCCGCGGGATGTCATCGAAATTCATACCATTGCTTTACACGAGAAAAACGGCCAGGCTTCCCCTCAGAAGGTGCAGGCTTATGTGGAAGAGGGACGCCTGCTGATTTTGCAGATCATGGGACACTTGGTTTCCTTCTACCGGAATTATTACCGCTAGCAGGCCAGGAATACACAAAGGAGAAAGTGACATGAACAAATTTGTTCTCAAGCTGTACATCACCGGCCACACACCCAAAAGCGAGCGTGCTATTGCCAACCTGCGCCGTATCTGTGATACAGAATTGAGCGGGGAATATGAATTGAGCGTCGTCGATGTGTTGGAACAGCCGCAATTGGCCGAAAATGAAAAAATTATGGCAACCCCAACGTTGATCAAGGTATTGCCGGCTCCCTTGCGGCGCGTGATCGGCGATCTTTCCGTTACAGAAAAGGTCTTGCTGGGGCTTGATCTGACATCCAACAGGCCGGCATCCGTACCGGAGTCTTCAGCGAACGATTCGAAATAACCAGTCTCAGAAAGAGAGGAAAAATGAGCGCGTACAATCATCATCAGCAGATAAAAAAAATCGCAACCCACATCCAGGGATTCGACCTGATCGCCAACGGCGGTCTGCCCGAGGGGCGCACGACGCTGATCTCCGGCTCGGCCGGCAGCGCCAAAACGGTCTTTGCCTCCCAGTTTCTGGTCGAAGGCATCCGTCATGCCGGACAAAACGGTGTTTTTGTCACCTTTGAAGAAACTCCCACAGATATCCGCAACAACACGATTGGCTTGGGATGGGATATTGGCGCCTGGGAATCTCAGGGAACATGGGCCTTCGTGGATGCTTCTCCTCAGCCGGGCGAGCAATCAATCATCACCGGGGAATACGATTTGGGCGCGTTACTGGCCCGCATCGAAAACGCCGTGAACAAAGTGGGAGCCAGGCGGGTGGCATTGGATTCACTGGGCGCCATCTTCAGCCAGTTCAAGGACACCGCAATCGTACGCGGTGAGCTTTTGCGCATCGCAACCGCACTGAAGCAGATGAATGTCACCTCTGTGCTGACCGCCGAGCGCACCATGGAGTATGGCGAGATCGCCCGTTTTGGGATCGAGGAGTTTGTCGCCGATAACGTGATCATCCTGCGCAACGTGCTGGAAGCCGAGAAGCGCCGCCGCACCGTGGAGATTCTCAAGTTCCGCGGCACAACCCATCACAAAGGGGAATACCCCTTTACCGTCATCCCGGGAGAAGGCATCGTGGTCATCCCGCTCTCGGCCATCGAGTTGAAACAAAAGTCTTCGAATGTGCGCATCACCTCCGGCAGTCCGGCGCTGGATACCATGTGCGGCGGCGGCTTTTTCCGCGATTCCATCATCCTGGTCTCCGGGGCAACCGGCACCGGCAAGACGCTGATGGTCACCGAGTTCATGGCCGGAGGCGCCGCCAACCGGGAGCGCTGCCTGTTATTGGCCTTTGAGGAAAGCCGCGAACAACTCTTCCGCAATGCCAGCGGCTGGGGGTTTGACTTTGAACAGATGGAAAAGGACGGACAGCTTAAAGTGGTCTGCGAGTATCCCGAGGTGATGGGACTGGAAGATCACTTGATCCGCATGAAAGCCATCATTGACGAATACAAACCCAACCGCATCGCCGTGGACAGCCTCTCCGCCCTGGAGCGCGTTTCGACTGTCAAAGGCTTCCGCGAGTTCGTCATCGGCTTGACCTCCTTCATTAAACAAGCGGAGACGGCCGGGCTGTTCACCTCGACCACGCCCACCCTGCTGGGCGGCACCTCGATCACCGAGGCGCACATTTCCACCATCACCGACTCGATCATCCTGTTGCGTTACGTGGAAATGTTCGGCGAGATGCGCCGCGGCCTGACCGTGCTCAAGATGCGCGGCTCGAAACACGACAAAGACATCCGTGAGTTCACCATCGACGGCAAGGGTATGCACATCGGCAAACCCTTCCGCGAAGTCTCCGGCATCCTGTCCGGAAACATCATGCGCACCACGCCGGATGAGATCAATCGCCTCAGCGAGTTGTTCTCAGATCACGAAAACAGCCCGAGATAAACAAGATCATGAACGAGAAACCGCGCAACATTGCGAGGCGTTTTTTGCCGAAGCAATCTATTAAAAAATTAATGGATCGCTTCGTCGCAAAAAGCGCTCGCGACGGGCGTAGCCTCGTGATGACAACGTTTCTTTCTGAAAAAGCCACCAATTTGGTGGTATAGCACTCTCAATGACACTAAAAAAATAATGGGCATTGCAAATGATCGCTCGCCTCTTCTGCTTAACGCTCGCCTTATCTCCCTTTTCAAATCTGTTTCCAGGGGAGCCGGTGTCCTCGTGTGTATCCTTGGCATCGCGGTGCTTTTCGGCTGGGCGTTTGATATCGCTTTGCTGAAAAGTGTCTTGCCTGGGTTGGTCAGTATGAAGGCCAATACGGCGGCGTCTTTTGTCCTGAGCGGAATTGCGATGTTGCTGCTTTACTCACCTCCGTCATCTCTTCGGGATAAAGGTAGATTTCATAAGTGGAGGCTCTGGGTGGGGCAAGCGTGCGCCTTTGTCGTCGCTCTGGTTGGCCTGCTTACGCTGACCGAATACATGACCAACTGGAATCTTGGCATTGACCAATTGCTGTTTAAAGAAACGCCGGGCGCCGTTCAAACAGCTTACCCGGGCCGAATGGCTCTCAATACGGCACTGAACTTTCTGCTGACCGGTCTGGCGCTCTTGCTATTGGATGTCGAGACCAATCACGGTCGCAGTCCGGCGCAGTTCCTCATGATCGTGCAAGGTACACTCACTCTGCTGGCGCTGGCTGGCTATATCCATAGTGTTACACCCTTTTACGGCGATATGACTCGGTTTACTGCCATGGCGCTGCACACCGCAGTCGGCTTCACCCTGTTATTTGTGGGAATTCTGACAGCGCGGCCGGACCGAGGACTGATGTCAATCGTTGCAGGCCCTGGGATTGACGGCCTGACAGTGCGGCGCCTATTGATTGCTGCTCTTGTTATTCCATTTGTGCTCGATATACTGATGCTGATGGGCAAACAGGCAGGGCTTTATAACGACAATGCCAAGGACGCGATTCAAACAATCCTCATCATGGTCGTTTACGCGTTCTTTGCTTTGAGAATTGCCGAGGCGCAGACCCGCCTGGAGATGCAACTGCGAAAGGCTAACGACGAGCTGGCCGAATGGACGGCCGCTTTGATGCTGAGCGAAGAGCGCCTCCGGCTGTTAATCGACAATGTGCCAGACTACGCGATCATCATGCTCGATCCCGAGGGACGGGTTGCCAGTTGGAATGCCGGGGCGGAGAGGCTGACCGGGTATCGTCCCGACGAGATCATTGGCCAGCATTTTTCGCGCTTCTACCCCGAGGAAGATAAGCTGCAGGGAACGCCTCAAACGCTGTTGAAAGCGGCGCTTTCCGAAGGCCGTGCGGAACATGAAGGCTGGCAGGTCCGCAAAAATGGCGCACGTTTTATGGTCAATGCCATCTACACGGCCCTGTACGACAAGAACGGCAACCCGCGCGGTTTCTCGATCGTAGCCCGCGATATTACCGAGCGCAAACGAACGGAGGAGATGCAACGGAAGACCGAGGAGCTCCTTGAAGAAACCGGCCGATTGGCCAATGTTGGCGGATGGGAATTGGACCTGGTTTCAATGACGCCGCGCTGGACAGCGCAAACCAAACGCATTCACGAGGTGCCGCCGGATTACCAGCCAACATTGGAGGAAGCCATAAGTTTTTACCCCCCGGAAGCGAGGCCCATTGTTGAGCGCATTGTTCAAGAGGGCGTTGAGCAGGGAACGCCATGGGACCTGGAACTGCCTTTTATCACAGCCAAGGGGCGGCGCATTTGGGTGCGCGCCATGGGGAAAGCCCAGTTTGAAAACGATAAACCTGTACGGCTGTTTGGAGCCTTCCAAGAGATCACCGACCGCAAACAAGCCGAAAAGACACTCCGGGAATATATCACCCGCGTTGAGCAGAGCAACCGCGACCTGCAGGAATTTGCTTACGTCGCCTCCCACGATTTGCAGGAACCCCTGCGCAAAATCACGGCGTTCAGCGACCGCCTGGTCAGTAAATACAATAATGTATTTGATGAGAGCGGGCGTGATTACCTGAAACGGATGCACGATGCCAGCCAGCGTATGCAAACCCTGCTCAATAATCTGCTCGCTTATTCGCGCGTCGCTACCCGCGCCCAGCCTTTCACTTCCGTTAATCTGAGCACCGTGGCGCAGGATGTCATTTCCGATCTGGATACTCGCATCAACAAAACCAAAGGCAAAATAGTGATTGAGGAACTTCCTGTTATTGAAGCCGACCCCAGCCAGATGTATCAGTTGCTGCAAAATCTGGTCACAAATGCATTAAAATTCACCGATGATGGCCACGTCCCAATCATCAATATCTCCGGCCAAATTACCGGCGAGCAATGCCGGATCAGTGTCAAAGACAACGGCATCGGCTTTGAGGTGAAATATCTTGATCGCATCTTCAAACCCTTCGAGCGCCTGCACAGCCGAGACGAATACGAAGGCACCGGCATGGGGCTGGCTATCTGCCGGCGCATTGTCGAGCGCCATCATGGTAAAATCACCGCCACCAGCGCTCCGGGCGAGGGGGCGACATTTCTCGTCACCCTGCCGGTGCGCCAAACCCAAGGAGAACGTTAACATGTATCATAATGCCCAACCAATTACCATCTTAATGGCTGAAGACGATGCGGATGACCGCATGCTCGTCAAGGAAGCCTTTGCCGAAAGCCACATTGCCAACAATATATTATTTGTAGAGGACGGTGTTGAGCTTTTAGAATATCTGCGCCATCAGGGAAAATATAAGGACACGGATCTCTATCCTGATCCCCATCTGATCCTGCTCGACCTGAACATGCCGCGCAAAGACGGGCGCGAAGCCATCAAGGAGATCAAGGCCAATCCCGAAACTCGGAAAACGCCTGTGGTGATATTGACCACCTCGACAGCCGAGGAAGATATCTTGCGAAGTTATGATATCGGCGCCGCCGGCTACATCACCAAGCCGGTAACCTTCGAGGCGCTGGTGAAAGTCGTCCGCGGCATCGAGGAATATTGGATTCAGATCGTGCGCCTGCCCTTCAAGGATTCGAAGGAGAGCAGGAAATGACAAAAGCAAAAACACCGATCATTCTGATGGCCGAAGACGACGCCGACGACCGTTTATTGGCCCAGGATGCCTTTTCTGAATGCGATTTTCCCAATCATCTGCTGTTTGTCGAAGACGGCGTGGAACTGATGAATTACCTGTACCGGCGTGACAAGTACGCAGACCCCAAGCAATCGCCCCGTCCGCACCTGATCCTGCTCGATCTAAACATGCCGCGCAAAGACGGGCGCGAGGCGCTGGCCGAGATCAAGGCAGATGCCAGCCTGCGGCGCATTCCTGTGGTGGTGCTGACCACCTCTAAAGCGGATGAAGATGTTCGGCGCAGCTACGATCTGGGCGTCGCGGGTTACATCACCAAACCCGGGAGCTTTGAAGGTTTGATCGAGGCGATAAAGATGCTGGGCAAATACTGGCTCGAGTCCGTTGAATTGCCGGAATAAACCAAATCATGAACGAGAAACCGCTCAACATCCTGCTGGTCGAAGATGATCCTGACGATGCGCTGTTGATCCGCGAGGCGCTGGCTGAAAATAGCCGGGACAGGTACCGTGTTATCCATGTCGATCACCTGGAGAAGTGCCTGGCGCAACTGCCCTCCACCGGAGTGGATGTGGTTCTACTGGATCTCTCATTGCCTGACAGCCAGGGACTGAGCACTTTGCACGCGATACAAGCCCAGACTTCCGACCTGCCCATCGTGGTTCTGACCGGCCTGGATGACGCAGAGTTGGCCGTACGGGCCGTGCAGGCTGGCGCGCAGGATTACCTGGTCAAAGGACAGGCCGTTGGCCTGTCCTTACAGCGTGTGTTGCGCTATGCGGTTGAACGCAGCCGGTTGTGTCATGATCTAAAAGCCCGGGAAACACAAACGCGGCACCTCATCGAAAAAAACGTCGATGGGGTGATGGTGGTTGACCGGCAGGGTGTGGTGCGCCTGGCGAACCCCTCCGCCGTTAAAATGTTCAATCGTCCAAGCCCTGTGATTGTGGGGGCCGATTTCGGATTCCCCATCCTGCTCGAGGAGACAGTGGAGTTGGACCTTGTACAACCGGATGGAGGAAACATAAAGGTCGAAATGCGTATGGTGGAGATCGAATGGGAGGGAGAAGCCGCTTATCTGTTGTCACTGCATGACGTCACCGAAAGGGCGCGGGCGGAAGAAAGGGAGAGGCAGCTCATACGGCTTAGAGAAGAGTTTATCGCCGGTGTCTCTCATGATCTCCGCACCCCGCTATCCGGGCTGGTCGGTTTTCTCAATCTGTTGCGCTCGGGCAAGGTGAAAAATCCTGCCGAGCAGAACGAGTTTTATACACGCATGGCCTGGGATGTGGATCGCCTGATGACGATGGTGAACGAGTTGCTGGATATATCACAACTGGATAACGGCCGTTTCAGTCTGAATTGGGAAACAGTTGACATGGGCGCGATCATCGCCGAAACGCTGCACTCCCTTCAACCGCTCGCTGAGATGAAGCGCATCTCCTTGCAGCATTCGTCAAACGACAAATCGTTGATTGTCGAGGCGGATGAATCTCGGATGAGACGCGTGTTGGGCAATTTGGTTCAAAATGCGATTAAATTCTCCGAGCCGGGTGATTCCGTTTTTATTGAGGTAAAGGCGGAACCTGAGGGTGTAACGATCAAAGTCAGCGATGAGGGGTGCGGTATTTCAGCCCAAGACCAATCACAGATGTTTGGAAAATTCTTTCAGGCCAGCGGCTCATTCAAGCGCAGCGCCGGAGGCGTGGGCCTGGGGTTGTACACTTCCAAGATGATCGTCGAAGCGCACGGAGGCTCTATTCACTTGGAGAGCGAATTGGGTGTAGGCAGCACATTCACCATTACCATCCCATTGCAGAGGCCGGTGGGATAAAACTGAAAGGGTGTCGAGATGAGCGCAAAGATACTGATTGTCGATGACGAGCCCAACCTGTTGCGCATGCTGGGTTATACCTTGCAAAGCGAAGGGTACGAGATCGTCGCCGCCCAGAATGGCGCGGAAGCCTTAAGCAAAGTCAAAGCCGACAAGCCGGATTTAGTTATCCTGGATGTTATGTTGCCGGACATGACCGGATTAGAGGTATGCACACAATTACGGCATAATGAGGAAACGGTTACATTGCCCATCATCATGCTGAGCGCCCGCGTGCAAGTCCCTGACAGGATCAGCGGCCTGGAGGCCGGCGCGGATGAATATGTTACCAAACCGATCAAGCCGGAAGAGCTTGTTGCTCGCGTAAAAGCCATCCTAAAGCGTTACAGCTTGGTGCGCTCGTCCCAATCGGTGCAACCTGGGATGGTGGTGGGCTGCCTGGGCGCGAAAGGAGGGGTTGGCGCGACAACCGTGGTCCTGAACCTTGCGACTGCCCTTGCGACCCAAACGAAAAAGACAGTGGCTGCAGAAATCAGATCCAGCTTTGGCACGATGTCCGCCCAATTGAACCTGGCGCCCAGCGAGAATCTGCTCAGCTTGCTTGAACTCGATCCGGCTCAAATCCGTGAACGTGAGGTGAGTATGCGGTTGATCCACCTGCCATCGGGTTTAAGGGTCCTGTTCGGCCCGCAAAACGCGGGTGAATATCGAGAGGTTGAACCGCAACAGGTGGAGGCTCTTATCGACACCCTTTCCTTGATGGCCGATTTCGTCATCCTTGATTTGCCTGGTCATCCAACTGCGGCCGCTCAGGCAGCCATTAAGCGCTGTAATTTCGCCGTATTGGTTGCCGAACCCGAGCCCGCATGTTTGGCCGCAGCAAAAGGTGCACTCGAATTCATGAAGTCATGGGGGCTTACTGGGCGACAAGTCGGCTTGGTGATTGTCAACCGCTCACCACTTACCGCGCCGGTCAAGCTGAGTGAAATTGAAACCCAACTGGGCCGTGAGATCTTTGCGACCATACCCACGGCATCAGACGCTTTCATGGCGGCGGTGAGAAAGGGCGTGCCGATGGTGCTTTTGCATCCCGACAATCTCGCGGCGTTGGCCTTGAGCGATGTTGCCAAAAAGATATCGGCGTTTAAATGATAGAAGAGATCGCTGCTCACGGCTTAAGCGAGGAAGCCAGCTTATCGGTTATTCTTTTAAAAATTCAATGTGTGCAAAAAAGCAAAGAAATTACACACAGATCAAAAACTCACGCGGATTATCGGTGTGAGCTTTTGATGCGTGTGTTATCCTTTTGGTCGCGGCTGGTCCGGGTTGTGGTATAGTGAAATCAAAAGCCCGAAGTCGGGCTTTTTTATACTCGTTTAGGGTCATTTTTATAGTGTCATTGCGAGCGTTTCTCAGCGAAGCAATCTTTAAAAATCAAGAGATTGCTTCGGCTCCGCTGTACGGAGTCCCGAAAAGCGGGACAAAAAGCGCCTCGCAATGACAATTTTGGAGTTTTCAGCATCCTGTTAGGAAAAGATGTGCTGGATTGCGCCTTTTCCATTGCATTCGAGTTCCATCTGCTCGCAGAGGTGAGCTTGAAATTCAAAATTCTAATTGTTGGCGAACGCGGCCTGAAAGAAACGGTCGAACAATGTAAACTCCGAGCAACCGCCGGCGCGAGAGAAATCAAGCTCGGGCGGCGCCTTTGAACACGCGCATCATCGCCGGCACGAACGCCGATCTCGAAGAGCGTATTGCCGAAGGACGATTTCGCCGCGATTTGTATTACCGACTGAATGTCATCAATATTCAACTGCCGCCGCTGCGAAAACGCGGCCAGGACATTTTGCTGCTGGCGCGCCATTTTCTCGCGCGCTACAGAACGGAGTACGCCTCGACGGCGCAGCGATTCTCGCCGGAGGCCGAGGCGTTATTGATGAGCCACAATTGGCCCGGCAACGTGCGCGAACTGCAACACGTGATCGAGCAGATTTTGCGTCTCGCTAAAGGCAACAAAACCCGCGCCTCGCAAATTTTGGGGATCTCCCGGCCGCGCCTCAGCCGCAAGCTTGAGGAATATCAAATCGAGGCGTAACATTTTTATCCCCCATGAAAAGATGGCGAAGAGAACGCACGCCTGAAACGCCAAAAGTGTCACGTCGAAGCTTTGATTCTAAATTTTAATTGTAGAAGCTCGATAGAAATGTCATGGTTTTGGCCACAATAGAAATGTCAGGAGGAATATAAAATAACTGTGTTCAGCAGTCAAGGGTTTTAAGTTATATTTTAGCGCTGATGAAGTTT
>Ga0187892_10000771_pt1 | contig 80397 bp, 63 predicted proteins | sample MA1701073metaG_FD_139345 | JGI IMG/M metagenome (GOLD analysis project Ga0187892, IMG submission 139345) | Bio-ooze microbial communities from a basaltic lava cave in the Kipuka Kanohina Cave System on the Island of Hawaii, USA - MA170107-3 metaG ... | reverse complement strand
GAGCTTCCTCCGAGCCGGTCGCCCGGTCTCGGAGTCGGGTATAGCTGCACAGCCGTTCGGACACTTGCTGTGGCGGGACTCGCACCCGCTGGATCGTCGTCGTTACGGGCTGCACCGAAGTCGTCGGCGTACCGCACCAGGGTCCCGATCTGACGGCATCGAGCTTCCCAGGCGCTGTCGAGGTCGTCGAGGTACACGTTGGCGAGGAGAGGCGAAATGACGCCGCCCTGGGGACTCCCCAGTTCGGTGCCCTTCACCGCCCCGTCCTCCATGACCCCCGCCGTGAGCCACTTTCGCAGCAGCTTCAGCACCCGCCGGTCCGAGATCCGCCGCGCGACGCGCTCCATCAAGATGCCGTGATCGATCGTGTCGAAGTAGCTCTTGATGTCGCCGTCGACGACGTACCGGTGGCCTCGACCCCCGACCAGGCGGATCTTCTCCAGCGCGTCCGTGGCGCTCTTCACAGGCCGGAATCCGCACGAGCACTCCTTGAAGTCGGCCTCGAAGATCGGCTCGATGACGAGTTTCGTCGCCATCTGTGCCACGCGGTCGCGCACCGTCGGAATGCCGAGCGGCCGCTGCTTCCCGTCCGGCTTCGGGATGTACCGCCGTCGCACCGGCTGCGGGCGGTAGCGACCCGTCCTGAGGTCGTCGCGGATCTCCGCAAGGAAATCTTCGACGCCTCGCTGCTCGATCGCCGTCAGGGTTTCCCCGTCGACACCGGCAGCCCCTTTGTTGCTCTTGACCCGCTTCCACGCTTCTTCGAGGACGTCACGCCTCGAGATCCGGTCGAAGAGTGCGTGAAAGCGCCGCGTCGGACATCGCTTGGCGGCACGAAAGAGCGTGCGCTGGAGTTCTCGTACTTTTTCGATGGGGGTGTTGGGCCTCTCGGCCATGCCCTCGCACTTACCCCCAGGCGCACGCGTCATCAAAGCGAGGCCCCTTCCCTCGGGAGAGGTTCTGGTCCTCCCCGTCGTCGGTACTATGGACCCCTCGGACTCCCTTCCGGCACGGCGCTCTTTCGCCTTCGGCTTAGGAGCGCCGCCTTCGCCCGACGTGGGCCGCCGGCGAGGGTCTCTCCTGTTCCGTGTCGAGCTGTCGTCGCGTGCCCTCCCCAGTACCCCGGAGGCGTCCTGCGTCCCTCCGGATCGGTCCGCCACGACCCGGTTGCCGCACGCGGCTACTGGAGTCCCCGCGGATCTCTCGGACGCAGTCTGTTGCCTTCGCCCCGACATGATTGGCTCGGCCGACCTCTCCCCTTTCGGGTTCTTATGTCACGAGGCTGCAGGGTTCACGCTTTCGCATTGGGCCCGCGACTTTGCTCCCCTCCGCAGGAGCCATACGGCTCCCCGAGGGCTTTCGACGCCCCGCTCGGACGACTCGATCTCTCTCGTCGTCTGGGGCCTGCTACGCGGCGCTCCGGCGCTTGCCGCGGCGGGACTTTCACCCGCGAGTTCGACACAGCGGACGACGAGCCGTCTGGGCCTCGTCGCTTCAGGACGCAAAATGCTTGACCATCCTACGCCTGGACCCCGCCAACGGCAAACCTTCTACGACCGATCGCAAGTGCTCCGGCCGGCGGTTCGGGCTCGCTCCCCAGGGCAGTGGGCGGACTGGAGGATCGGTTACCGTTCGAAGTGGGAATCGCCTCGGTCGCGGGACATTGTCATGAGTGCGCCCTCTAACGTCCTGTTCCGATTCCGGCCGTAGCGACGCCGAGGAGCCGGAGGAGGTCGTTCTCCACGTCGAGGCGAGCGATCTCGCGGCGGAGAGCGCTGGCCCGGCCCACTCCGATGGGCCGGTAGAGACGGGTCAGCGACTTGGCGCGCGGAGCTCTGCGACACTCACTCTCGTGGCCACGGAGTTTTCGGAAGAGACAGCAGGTACCACGCGAACCGCCGCTCCCGCCCGAGATCGAATCGCGACGCCGCCGTTCGATCACGGCGTGTGCTTCCGCTCTCCCTTGCCGATTTCGTTTCGTTCCGCGTCGAACGCCCGGATGATCACCGTCGCACCTTCGACAACGAAGTCTTGCAGGTAGATCTCGCCGCTCGATTCGCCGGCCGGCAGATTGAAGCCGGGATGGTCGACGTTTATCCCTTTGTTCCCCCTCCTGTAGATGACTTGAGACTGGGCGGAGACGACGCGGTCGGAGCTCGTCTCGTTCGTGAACTCCACGCACGGCCTGTCGTCGTCGTCGAAGCCGTTGATCCGCACCGACACCTCCGGCGCCCACACGTCCGCCGCCAGAAGCGAGGAGACGGGATCGAAGAGGTAAGCCTCGAAGAGCGCGATCGCTCTCGGGTCGCCGATCCGCGGCCCGAAACGAGCGACTCGAGCGCTGTCCGGCCAGATCGTCTTGGGCGAACGCAGGCGTTTCTCCACCCGGACGATCGTGCGCCCCGTCGCGTCGCATGCGGAGAGGATGAGGCTCTGAACGGCGACCGGCGAGTGGCCATCGTTTGCGACCGCGGCGAAGAAACGGCCGCTCGAGCTGATTCCGACGTCCAGAGTCACCGCGTGCTGGGCGCGCGCGGGACGGCCGAAGAGGAGAGACGAAGCCACGAACGCAAGCGCGAGCGCGAAGGCGATGCGGACTCTCATGATCGAACTCCCTTGTCGAAGTCGCGGGGGTGACCGTTCGACAAGACCAGAGGGAATCCGCTCCGGTTTCTTTCAGCCGCGATCGGAGGACGCTCGAGAGACGAGGCCGGACCGCCCGCTCAGGTCGATGCGGCCGCCGGCGCTCTCGCATCGTCGGCGGAGCTTGGAGCGATCATGAAGCCTGAGAAGAACCGAAGAGGCGGCCGAGTTCTCGCGACCGCCGCCCGCGCGCCGGGCCGCGCGCTCCTCTCAACGCACGACCAATTCGACGGCGTTCGTCGTGGCGGCGAGGCCGTTCGGCGCGGCCGGGTCCACGATGATCCCCTGGAACGTGACAGTGACGGGGACGGCGAGGCCCGACGCGAGCGAGAAGACGACGGACGGCGACGCGCTCGATGAAAGGTCCGGCGCGCCGAGGATCGCGAAGTGGCCGCCGTTGTTCCAGATCCGCCGCGGCATCGGCGCCCGGCCGGGGACGAGCGGGGTCGGCAGGATCGAGTAGCCGAGGCCGAACGGGAGGCGTCCGACCGTCGCGGGCGTTCCCTTCGCTCGCCACGCGTACATCGCGAACGGAGAGCGCTCGCCCGGCTTCCCGGGCGGTTTCATGACGAAGAGCTCGATCCGCTCCCCCCGCGGGACCTCGACCTGCCGCCGGTCGCCGAGCCCGGGAGAGCCGTTTACGAGCACGACGTCCGCGAGCGGGCCGCGCTCCGCGTTCACGTTCCCCCTCCGCACGCGCACCGGATCAAAGGTCCTGTCGAGGACGGCGATGACGGAGGACAACACGATGTCGGCGCGTCCGCCGCCGTCCACGTCGCCGATCGCGATGTCGGCTCCGGCGCCGCCGAACTCGAACCCGGTCGCCCGGAATCCGCCCTCCCCGTCGCCCGTGATCACGTCGCCGCTCGTCGACGCGATGTCGAGATTCCCGTCGCCGTTCAGGTCGGCGGCGGCGAGGGCGCTGGGGTCGTTCGGGGTCCCGGCGGCGGCGAACGTGAAGCCGAACGCGCCGTTGCCGAAGTGAACGTGCACGCGTTTGTCGAAGAACACGTCGAACGCGATGTCGGCGAAACCGTCCGCGTCGAAGTCACCGGTGATCAAGGCCCGGAGATCGTCCCCGGGCCAGATGGACGAAGCGGCGGGCGTGAAGCCGCCGCTTCCGTTTCCGCGGAGGACGAAGTACGCGCTGCCGGAGGTCTTCCCGACCGCCGCGTCGAGATTCCCGTCCGCGTCGAAGTCGGCGGCCGCGAGAAACTCCGGATCCGCCCCGGCCGGCACGGGCGCCGACGCCAGAAAGCCGCCCGCGCCGTCCCCGCGGAGGAACGTCGCCGTTCCCAAGCCTCCGCGCGACGCCGCGCGATTGACGACGAGGAGGTCGAGGTCGCCGTCGCGGTTGAAGTCGGCGGAGACGAGGTCGTCCGGACGCGGGCCCGCCGCGAACGACGCCGTCCCGCCCGCCCCGGGCACCCCGGAGCCATCGCCCCCAAGGACGGCGACCCGGCCGCCCCCGGCGTCGGTCACGGCGAGGTCGATCGCGCCGTCGCGATCGAAGTCCGCTGCGACGACGTCCATCGGTTGAAACCCGACCGTGGCCGCCGAGGGCGGAACGAACGAGCCGTCGCCGGCGCCGAGCCGGACGGAAACGTCGAAGAGGGAGCCCCCGCCGTGCGCGGCGTCGAGGCGTCCGTCGCCGTTCACGTCGGCGAGGGCGAGCGGAACGCTTGCGCTCGGTCCCGACGCGATCGGCACGGCGAATCCGCCCCGCCCGTCGCCCCGGTAGATGAGGACGCGGGTCGTGTCGAAGTCGACGAGATCGCGGTGGCCGTCGCCGTCGATGTCGCCGCTCTTCGGGCCACGCACCACGCGGACGCGCGCGACCTCGCGCGGCGTCCCGAAACCGGACGCGCCGTCGCCCGCGGCGAATCGGAGCGCGATCCCGCTCTGCGAAAGGAGATCCCGGGCCCCGTCGCCGGTCCAGTCCTCGACGTCGACGAGACGGTCGAGGTTCGGGTCGGGAGCGCTCGGGCCGGGCGATAGGACTCCGGCGCCGTCGTTCTCGAGGACGAGGACGCGCGCGGCCGGCGTCCCGCGGCCGAGGAGGACCGCGACGTCGAGATCTCCGTCGCCGTCGAAGTCGCCGCGGCCGAGGTCCGCCGGATCGTCGAGGCCGTCGATCCTCTGGCGCTCGACGAGCCGGCCCATGGCGTCCGGAGTCAGCACGAGGACCGCGTCGACGCGCTCGCGGGTCACGGCGGCCTCGTCGAGCCCGTCCGCGTCGAGGTCCGAGATCACGATCGATTCGAGCGGCTCGAGGATGACGATCTCGACCGGATCGAACCGCCCGCGCCGTCTGAGAGGAGCGTCGCGAAATGGCCGGACGAACCGGAAGCGATGACGTCGATCGCGGCGTCGCCGTCGAGGTTCGCGGCGAGGACGGACCGCACGTGGAACGGGAGCGGCAGGAACGCCGGCGCGCGGAATCCGCCGGCGCCGTCGTCGAGGTGGGTCGTCAAGCCGGCCGCGCCGGAGAAGCCGCTGTGGCCGAGGACCACGTCCGGCCGCCCGTTGCCGTCGAGGTCGACGAGGTCGGCTCCGATCGCGAGCCCAACGCCCTCGATTCCGGGGTAGGCGGTTCGCGACGACAACCCGAGGAGGGCGTGGCCGCGATATACGGCGACGTCGCCGCGGTTCGAGCCGACGACGGCCGTGACGGCAGCGACGACGTCGAGAAGCCCGTCGCCGTCGATGTCGGCCGGCAGCACCCCGCCGATCGCGTATGGACTCCCGTGCGCAAGGGGAGCCGCGAAATCGACCTCCTGCGCCGCGGTCGTGGCAGCCGCCGCCACGACGAGAGCGGCCGCGACCAGCGCGGGCCGCCGCGGGAAGGACCGGGACGGCGCTCGCCCGTCGGTACTTGCGGATCGCGGCATGCCTCACCTCGGAGAGCCGACGCCGTTCTCGATTCTATGGAAACGCGAGCGCCTCGCAAGCTCGAACCCCTCGGTCGCAGCGGTCCCCTCGAGCGTCGCCGTTCCCGCCGGCGCCTCTTCCGCGGGGTTTACCGTCACGACGAGCCCGGTCGCCTCGCCGACGTCCGCGACGGTTTCGGCCGCCGCCGCCGGCGCGACCCGCACGGCGTCCCTCGGCGTCTCGCCCGCGGCGGGCCCGCTGCCCGCCCCGTCGCTCCTCTCGCCCGGAAACGACGCGCGCCTCACGGCAGGCCGGACGGTCGCCTTCGACTGGACCGACGTGCCGGGCGCCGCGAGCTTCACGATCGTGATCGACGACGCCGACACGTTCGCCTCGCCCATCGTCAACCAGGTCGTCGCGTCCTCGGGCCTCTCCATCGCAACGCTGCCCGCGAGGAAAATGTGGTGGCGCGTGCGATCGAACGACGGCTCCGGCACGCCCGGTGCGTGGTCGGCCGTCCGCAGGTTCGAGCTCAGGAACTGAGCGGGAGTTCCGCCGGAGTGTTGACGGCGAAGCCCCGCGCAGGAGTAAGATCCCGGCCGCGGCGGCGGGGACGAGGCCGGCCGGCACACGGTGCCGGCCGAGAAAGAGGCACACCGTGTTCCACAATCTCTTGAGCGGATTTCACAATTCCGTCCGGGCGCTTCTCGTCGTGACGCTCATTGCCTCCTGCGGCCAATCAGCGGAAGAGAAACAGGCGGCCGCGAATCGACTCTTGGAGGAAGCCGAGGCCGCCGACAAGGCCGGTCGGCCCGCCGACGCCGAGCGGCTCGCGAAACAGGCGTTCGAGACGCAAGCCGAGGCCGAGAAGCTCGAGCGGGACGAACGGTCGAAGGAACGCGCGGCCGCGCCGGTCCTCCGCCCGGGCGAGTTCGTGACTGAAGGCGCCGTTACGTTCAGGTTCACGAAGGTGGTACGCGCTCCGCTTGAAGACATGTCGAACCGGAGCCAGCCGCATCTCTTCATCTGCTACGAGATCGAGAATGTCTCGCCGAACCAGATCATCCCGTCCTCTGCTCTCGAGTGCGGCCGGATCGTGGACGAGTTCGGGAACGAAATCCCCAAGGTGACGTTCCTGTTCGCCCCGGGAGAGTCCTTGGGACAGAAGCTCCCGCCGGGAGTGATTGTGACGAGAAAGGCCGACACGCTCGGCCCGCAGGAGAAGATTTCCGACTACGTCCTTTCGAGCTGTCCGACGGTGGAGTCGGCCCGGTCGTTCACGGTCGAAGACTGCCGCATCCGAACCGACAACAAAGGAGGGCGTCTCGGGATCAAGCTCGCTTTCACCCTCGCGGATCTGGAGGGGCCCCCGATCGAGAGTGTCACAGAGAACGTCGCGGCGCTGATCAAGGCCCTGGACGACGAGCGGTCCGCGTGGAACGCCACGAACGTCTTGGCGCGGATCGCGAGGGAGAAGGGCACGCCCGAGGCCGTTCTCGGCTTGCTCAAGGCCTCCCTCTCGGCTTCGACGAACTTCTACGGCCAGGAGCTCGGCGAAGAGGTGCGCACGAAGATCCTGCCCGGTATTCCTATCGACACGGCGCTCCTCGTCGGCGCGCTCGACCACGAGGATTCTTCCGTGCGCCTTGGCGCCGTCCGCCGGCTCGGCGCTCTTTCGAAAAAGGACGGCCCGATCCCGGGAATGGAGCCGGCCGTTCCGAAGCTGGCCGAGATGGCCTCGGACGGCAACCCCGCGCTCCGGTCCGCGGCGATCCACGTTCTCGGCGAGATCGGCGGCGACGCCGCGAAGGCCGCCGTACCGGCCCTGCTCGCGACGCTTGCGGGAGCGGACGAGAACGAGAAGAAAGCGGCGATCGAGGCGCTCGGGAAACTCCGCGACGAGAGGGCAGTCGCTCCGCTCGCGCGCATCCTGCGCGAAGACCGCCGCTCGCTCTGGGAGCCGGCGGCCGCGGCGCTGGCCGCCATCGGTGCGCCGAGCGTCGCCGGCCTCGCTCGCGCGCTGGAGGACGACAACGCGACCCTGCGGCGCATCGTGGTCGGAGCGCTCGTGAAGATCGGCGATGCGTCGGCCGTTCAGCCGCTTCTCACCTGCGTGACGGACAAGGACGACAAGGTCCGGGGCGTCGCGATCGGCAGGTTCGCCGATCTCCGCGAATCCTCGGCGGTCCCGCTCCTCTGCGAGCGCCTCGCTTCGGAGTTGAAACGCGACCGGCGCGGATCCCAGGAGGCGGGCGCCTGTGTCAAGGCGCTCGGGCAGATCGGGAGCGAGGCGGCCCTCGAGTCGCTCGCGGCGGCGCTCCGCTTCAACGGCGACGAGATCCCGCGCCTGGCCCTGGAGGCCTTCGTGAAGATCGGCGATCCGTCGGTGCCCGCCCTGATCGAGCTCTTGAAGGTCGAGAAGGACAAGTCGCCGGACTGGCCCGGTCAGAGTTTCGAGTGCACGCGCTCCCTCGCGGTCCGCGGCCTGGGGCGGCTGGGCGCGAGCGCGGGGGTTGCGGTTCCGGATCTGCTCGGGCACCTCGCGGACAAGCGCCCCTCCGTGAGAAAGAACGTCGCGGTCGCGCTGGGGCAGATCGGAGACGTCTCGGCCGTCCCGGCGCTCTCCGAAGCTCTCGCAAAAGACAAGGAAAAGGCCGTCCGGGCCGCGGCGGCGACGGCCCTCGGGCAGATCGGAGACGGATCGGCGATGAATGCGCTGGCCGAAGCGTCCGAGAACGACAGGGAGGCGTCCGTCCGCACGGCCGCGGGTGACGCGATCAAGAGAATCGAAGCGAACGCTCGCTAGGCTCGAGCCGTTCGGGTGGCCCGGCAAGAGGACACCGTTCCGATCGGGACGATTTCGCGACCAGACGTCGGGTCCGAGGCGTTCCGGCAAATCGTGCGGTGCGACTCCCGCCGGCTGAGCGCCGGAGCGGCGCGCATGCGTGAGCCGACGTAGAATCGCGCGGCCGGAATGACGCGAGCGGCGCTCCGTGCCCGCTCCCGCGCTTCTGACGTCACCGGCCGTGGAGGCGACGTTGGCGAACGGATGGGTCGCGCGAGGATCGGAAGCGCCGGTCCTTTCGCCCGCCGTCGTCCGAGCGCCTTGGCGCCGTTCCGGCCGCCGCGGATCGAAGCCCGCGCTCCCCCGCGTCCTCCTCCTCGGAGCGATCGTCCTCCTCTCCGCCGCCAAGCTCTGGCTCGTCGCCGAGGACGAGATCGCGGCCCGCGCGGCGCCCCACGATCAGACGCGCTTCGCCGGGATGGCGTCGCACCTCATCCGCGGGGACTGGCTCGGTCCGTACGATCACATGACGCTCATCCGCGAGCCGGGCTATCCGCTGTGGATCTGGCTCGTGAACTCGCTCGGAGTGCCGCTTAGGCTCGGGACCGAGATCCTCGCTCTCGCCGCGAGCGCTTTCTTCGCGATCGCGCTGAGACTCGGCCTCGGCACCCCCCGCCTCCTCGCCGCCGCCGTTTTCGCGTTCCTCGCGTTCCTTCCCCACGCGACCTACTGGAACTCGGAGGTCCGCGCCGAGACCCTCTACTCGCCGCTCCTCCTCCTCGCGCTCGGCTCGTGCTGCCTCGCCCTCGCCGCGCGGCGGCGCGGGACGGCGATCGCGGCGAACGCGGGCTTCGCCGTCTCGATCGCGGCGGCCTGGTGCACGCGCCCCGAGAACGCGCTCCTCGCCGTTCTCGCCGGCGCGTTTCTCCTCTCGCATGCGGTCCTCCTCCACCGGAGGGGATTCGGCGCCCGGGCGATCGCCGTTCGCGTCGCTCTCAAGGCGGGCGCGGTCGCGCTCCTCGTCACCCTCGGCACGGCGCTCGTCGCCTGGCAAAACGCGCGAGCCTACGGCGTCGGCGTCATCACCGAGCTGAACGAGCCGAACTTCCGCGCCGCGTATCGGTCGCTCCTCCGCGCCGATCCCGCGGGCGCCGCCCCGCGGCGGTTCGTCTCCGTGCCGAGGGCCGCGCGCGCGGCGGCCTACCGGCACAGCGCCGCCTTCTCCGAGCTCGAGCCCTTCCTCGAGGGCGACGTCGGGCGGCTGTGGACGAGCTTCAGCGGCATCGTCGGAGTCGACGACGACATCGCGGATGGATGGTTCCTGTGGGCCCTGCGCGACGCCGTCGCGGCCGCAGGCCACGCCGCGTCGGCTCGAGACGCCCGCGATTTCTACGGGCGGATCTCGTCCGAGCTGGAGGCGAGCTTCGCGTCGGGCGCGCTTCCCAGCCGTTCGGTCGCCTTCGACTTCGTCAACCCCGACGTCGCGCTCTATCTCGGCTCTCTCCCGGGATCGCTCCTCCGCGTCGCGGACGCGATGAGGACGTGCCCGAACGCCCCGGACGGCGACGATCGAGTGGACGCGGACACGCTCGCGCTCTTCGACCGGATCGGCCTCCGCAGAGCGCACCTGACGCGCCCCTCGTCCCTCCACGTGAGCGGGTGGTGCTTCGCCCTCGAGGGAGGCGTGACGGCCGTGCGCGCGCGGAGCGCGGAGGGAAAGATCCTGGCGTCGAGCGAGGCGCTTCTCCCGAGGCCCGACGTCGTCCGGTACTTCGCGGACCGTGGGATCGAGGCTCCCGTCCTCTGTGGATTCGACTTCCGGCTCGAGGGCCACGATGCCGAGGGCGAATCCGGCGCCGCGACGCTGACGGCGGACGACGCGTCGGGGACGCGGGTCACGATGCCCGTGCGCGACGGGATGTCGATCCGGCCTCCGGTCGCCTACGGCGTCGACGTCGAGAGTGACCGGTCGGCGAACGGCGCGCGCCGCCGGGCGCAGGAATCTCTCCGGTCGGCCTACCCGGTCGCGTTCGACGCGCTCGCGGTTTCGGCCGGCCTCGCGCTCGCGCTCGTCTGGTTCCGCCGCCGCGCGCGCCCGCGCGCGCTCCCGCGGCCCGGCGACGAGGAAGCGGCGTGGGGGCGGATGACCGCATTCGCGCTCTTCGTCATCGCGGCGGTCGTCGCTCCGCGGCTCCTCCTCTTCGCGTGGATCGACGCGTCGTCCTTCCCGGGGAACGACTCGCGCTACGTCACTCCGGTCACGGGACCGTTCTGGTCCGCGTGCCTCCTTCTCGCCGGCGCGGGGCTCTCCGCCGCCGTGTCAGCGGTCCGATCCCGGGGCATCCGTCCGCGCGCCGCGACGACCTCCACCGCCGCCGCCGCCCCTTCCGCGGAAACGATCACGGCGACGTAGCGTCCCGCGAGGCGTTTAACGCACGATCATGGCCACGCCGTTCGTCACGCTCGCCTTCGCGGCGCCGGCCGCGCCCGGGTCCGCGACGATTCCCTGTAGGGAGGAGGTGGCTGCCCGCGGAAGCCCCCGCCGCCGCTCGAAGAGGACCGCCGGGGCGCGCGGGCGAATCCGGTCGGGATGCCCGAGGCGCGCGCGGTCGACCGAGCTCCACGTGAACTCGGGCTCCGGCTCGCCTCCCGAGAGAGGCGTCGGCAGGCGCGTGAAGCCGACGCGCGGGATCTCGTGGCCGGCGCCGGGCCTCGGCGTCGCGTTAAAGCGTAGACGACGTAGCGCCGGCCTGCCGAGTCGGAATCCCCGGACGTCGCGCGTGCAGGCGGAGCGCGACGGGTGTCATCGGAAGCCGAGGAGGGGCACACACGCCCGCGCCTTGGGAGGTGGATTGGAACCCGAAGACTATCTAGGGACCCGGGCCGCTCGACTTCTCCTCGCCCGTCATCTCGGCGCCGCCGGCTCGCGGCCGCGGCTCGTCCGGCCCTCGAGCTGGTTCAGCTCCCGCTCGAGGCTCTCGTCGCCCGGGTCGCGCCGGAGGGCCTCGCGGAAGTTCTCGACCGCGCCGTCCGCGTCGCCGAGATGGAGCATCGCGCGGCCCACGTCGCGGAAGAGCGCGGCCCCGTCGGCGTCCCGCGCCTCGCCGGGCGGCGGAAGAGTCTTCGCCCACGCCTCGGCCGTCCACACGTTGAGCGCCGCGAGCGCGCCGCGAGCGAGGTCGCGCCGGGCCTCGGCCGTGTCCGCCCCGGGGAAGACCGCCTCGGGCGGAGGACTCCCCTTCACGAGGTCGCGGAAAAGCCGCTGCCACGCCCGCGGGTCGACGAAGCGCGTGCCGGCGGCGCGGAACTCGATCTCGTTCAGGTCGTCCGTGCTCGTCACGCCGCCCCGCGCGAACTCGCGCAGCCGCTCCGCGTCGGCGACGAACTGTCCGAGCACGACCCGAGGCGGCCACAATGAGGCGCGCTCGAGGACGCTCCGCACGGCTGGGACGGCGAGCCGGCGGCCCGCCTCGCCGAGGTCGGCGCGAAGCGGCTCGAGTCCGCCGACAAGGAGAAGCTGCTGCGCGTCGCGCGGCCGGAGCGCGCACGCCTCGGGGAACACGGCAAGGAACGTCGTGAGGACGCCGCGGAGCCCCTCCTCGTCGAGGCCGTAGAGCTGGACCCACTGGCAGAAGCGCCCGCCCGGCGCGAGCGCGCGCCTCACCGCGCGGAACATCTCCTCTGTGAATAGGTTCGCCGACCCCGCGCGCCATGGCTCGGACGGCTGGCTCACGATGACGTCGAAGCGGGAGGGCGCCGCGCGCTCGAGGACGCGCCGTGCGTCCGCGATCCGGACCGCGAGCCTCGGGTCGTCGAACGCGCGGCCGCTCGAGCGCGCAAGCTCCTCGGTCGACCGCACGGCCTCGACCACCGCCGATTCGATCTCGACGAGGTCGACCCGCTCGACCGGAAGCGCGAGCGCGGCGCCGATCGTCACGCCGCCTCCGAGCCCGATCACGAGGATGCGCCGCGGCTCGGGCCCGATCACGGCGGGAGCCACCGCGAGCGTGACCTGCGTCGCCATGTCGGCGCGCGACGGCTCGCCGGGGCGGATCGGAGCCGTTCCCTCCACTTTCCCGTTCGTCTTGAGATAGACGGTGTTGACGTTATCCACGCGCTCGACGGTCACCGTCGAGGTGCGGCCGTCGGCGTGGAAGACGACGTCATCCTGCGCGAGCGCGCGCCGGAACGCCGCGCGGTCGACGTTCGCGGGAAGGTCCGCCACGTAGCCGAACGCTCCCATCGCGAGCTGGTTCGGCGGGAACGCGGGGCGGACGCCCGGCAACGCGCACGCGAGGGCGGCCGCGGACGCGGCGAGGACGCTCGCCGGCCGCGGGCGCACGGCCGCCGCCGCGAGGAAGAGCGCCGCCACCGCGAGGAGGAGCGTGAACGAGAGGCCGATGACGGGAAGGAGGAAGAGCCCCGCACCGAGCGATCCCACGACCGCGCCCACGGTGTTCGCCGCGTAGAGGCGCCCCGCCGTGCGCCCGTCTCGCTCGCCACCGGCCTCGCGGAGGAGGCCCGCGAACGCGGCGCCGAGGCCGAGCGCGGGGCCGACGAGCATCGCTCCGCTCAGGACGGCCTCGAGCGCGCGGCTCGCTCCGACCGAACGATAGAGGCTCACGAACCACCACTGAAGCTCGGGCGCGAGATGGCCGGTCACGAGCGCGAGGACCGCCGCGAGGACGAGCGGCACGCGGGCGTCGACACGACGTCCGACGGCACGGAACGCGAGGCTCCCGAGCGCGATGCCGGAGAGGAAGGCGGCGAGCATCACCGCGAAGGCGTGCACGGTCCCGCCCATGACCATGCTCAGGACGCGCGTCGCGACGATCTCCTGCGTGAGTCCCGCGAGCCCGGCGAGGAACGCGGCGACGAGCGGGCCGCGCGGCGTTCTCTCGACGCGCGCCGCGGGCGCGGGTTTCTCGACGCGCGGCGCTCTCTCCGCGGCCGCCTCCCCGGGAGAACCCCCTCGGGCCTTTGCGAGCGCGGAGAGAACGAGCGCCAGAACGCCGGTCGCGATCGAGACGCTGGCCGCCGTGGCGTTGCTCGCCGCGCCGCCGAGCCCGGGCAAAAGGAGGAACGCGGCGGCGAGCGTCCCGAGGACGGCGCCGAGCGTGTTGATCCCGTAGAGGAGCGCCGACACGTCGCCGCCGCCGCTGCCCCTGCCGCTGCCGACCCCCCCCCGGCGCGTTTCGTCGCGGAGCCCCGCGAGCGCAGCGCACGCGAGCGGGAACGTGGCGCCCATCGCGATCGTCGGCACCCAGAGGAGGGCGCAGCCGAGGACGACATCGAGCCCTTCCGGCAGCGCGCGGAGGCCCCCGATGAGAGCCGGCACCGCGAGCGCGAGGAGCCCGAGCGAAACCTCGAGCGCGCCGTAGCCCAGAAGCGCCGACGCCGCGCCGAGCCGTCCGACGACGAAGGCGCCGAGAGCCGCGCCGATCGCGAGCCCGCCCATGAACGCCGCGAGGACGAGCGCGACGGACATCGCCTCCGTCCCGACCGCGACGCCGAGGATCCTCATCCAGACGACTTCGTAGACGAGCGACGCGGCGCCCGAAAGGACGAAGAGCACGGGCAGCGAGATGGCGGCGAGTCGGCGGCGGGTCATGCGGGATGAAGAAACGGTACCAGGTACCGTTTCTCGAGGAAACGGTACCTGGTACCGTTTCTCGTCAGATCGAGTCCATCCCCCAGACGAAGAAGGGGACCGGAAGGCCCGGCAGCGGCCGTCCCGCGGGCCCGACGACCGCGCGCACGAACGCGGCGGTCGAGAGCCGGAGGCGCCCGCCGTCCCCCCTTACGACCTCGACGCCGCACTCCTCCGAGCTCTCCGCCCGGAACGAAATGCCCGTCTCACGCCACATCCGGTTCACGAGCGCCGCCAGCGTCCCGGGTCGGAGGCACTTCGCGAGGCCGAGCGGATGGACCTCGCGCGCCCCGCCGAGCCGCGCGAGCCTCGAGGCGACCGCTTCGCGGAACGCCGGCACGAGAACCGTGAGCGAGCGGCCGCGGTGGAGCCCCGCCACGCCGCCGATGAGCCGGGCGGCGTCCTCGTCCGAGCCGCCCCACTCGTGGACATGATCCGGGAAGTCGGCTCCGCGGCCGACGACCGCGTAGGCGACCGCCCTCCCCCCGCGCCTCGAGACGAACGCGCGCGTCCCGTATATCGCGAACAGGCGCCGCTCGTCCTCAGCTTCCCGGTGCGTGAGCGACTCCTCGCGCGCGTGGATCTCGCGCACGGCTTCGAGGTCGCGCTCGGCGAGCGGCTCGGCGTCGAGGCGCGCCTCCGGGTCGAGATCGGCGGGAAGCGTCACGCGGATCTCGGTGCCGGCCGGAAAGTAGCCTTGCTTTTCGTAGAACGCCGCCTCGCTCGACCAGAGCATGGCGAGGACGGCGCCCGCCTCGTCCGCGAGCGCCTCCTCGCACGCCCGCACGGCGGCGGCGGCGGCGCCCCGGCCGCGGTGGTCCGGCGCGGTCGCGACCGATCCGATGAAGCCGACCGGCATCTCGATCGCCCCCGCCTTCTGGCGCGCGGGAAGAGCCGCGGCGTGGCTCACGACGCGCCCGCCCGCGCGGACGACGCGGCGAAACGCGCGGTTTCTTGGCGCGAACGCGAGCGGGTACTCGTCTTCGTAGCGCAAGAGCGACGGGTCGCGCGGGAAGACCGAGCGGAGGAGCTCGATCGCGCCTCGCTCGTCCTCGCCGGGAGCGACGGGCGTCGCTTCCATCGATCGCGCTAGCGCAGGAAGTCGAAGAGCGTCGGCCGGTCGAGCCGCGCGCCGACCTGGAGCGCGAGCTCAAGCGCTTCCTCGTGTCGCTGCAATTCCGCGACCGCCGTCGGGAGGTCGAGGCCCGCGGTCTCCGAGAGGCGGTCCGCGACCCCGAGCTTCAGATCGTCGAGCCGAGTCTGCACGAGCTCGAGCCCCGCCGACCGCCCTCCCAGGTCGGAGAGCGCCTCGAGCACCGACTGGTGGACGCGGTCGAGGTCGGCGAGCCTCCGGCCGAGCGAGGCGGTCTGCGATTCGACGCTCGCGCCGCGGTCGTTCCGGAGGTCGTCCCGGATGCCGATCAGCGTCTCGAAGAGCCCCGACGTCCCCGTGTAGGTGACGACGGCCTCGCCCGCTCGGAAGACGGCGCTCGAGTCGACGTTGGTCGTCCGGCCGGTGCGCGAGTCGACGACGGTCTGGTTCGAGGAGAAGTCGATCGCGACGCTCGTCGCGCCGCCGTCGGTCGAGAGAAACCCCGTCGCCGACACCGAGACGGTTCCCGTGAAGGACGGCGTGAGCGCGGAGAGGTCGAGCCGGATGACGGTTCCTCCCGTCGCGTCCGCCACCTCGAGGTCCGTGTCGGCGCTCGTGAACGCGATCGCCGGCCCGCCGTCGAGCGACACTGTGCCCGCCGAGCCCGAGCCGTCGACGACGAGCGCGAGCGAGTGCGACCCGATGACCGTGTCGAGCGCGGCCGAGGACGCTCCGGGGCGGAGCCCGGACGCCGTGTCGCCGCCGCCGGGAAGCGCTCCGTCGCCGAGCGTCGTCGCCCCGTGCGTAACGAGGAGCGTCGCGGTGCCGATGCCGCTGTCCGTGCCGGTCCCCGGAACGGCGCCGGTCTCGGTCTCGAAAAGCGTCCTTCCGCGGGCGACCGGCTGGAAGATGCGGCTCCCGGGGAGGTTGATCCCAACAGAGAGCGCCGGGGCGACGCCGACCCGGAGCACGTCCGAGGTGCCTTCGTAGCGCACGCCCGCGGTCGAGCCGTCGCCGGAGTTCGCCTCCGCCACGAACGGCGGGCTCGACGTCCGCCCGCCGGCGAAGAGGTAGCGGTCGCCGAGGCGCGAGTTCGCGATGCCGACCGCCTGCGCGAGGAGCTGGTCGATCTCCTCCGCGAGGACGCGGCGATCGAGCTGCGACACGGTGCCGTTGCTCGCGGCGACGACGCGCTCGCGCGCCTGCGCAACGAGCGCCGAGAGCGACTGCAGCTCTGCGGCCGCGGTGTCGACGAGCGTGCGCGCGTGCGACGCGTTGTCGCGGAACTGCTCGAGCCGCGCCTCGTCGCTCTTGAGCGCGAGGGCGCGCGCGGCGGCGGCCGGGTCGTCGGACGGGCGCAGGAGGCGCGTTCCCGCCGCGGCGCGGGCCTGCGACTCGTAGAGGCGCGAGTAGCTCCTCCGGATTTCCGCGACCGTGCGGAGGAAGAACGTGTTCTGTGTCACGCGGAGGGTCATGGCTCTACCTCACGAGGGCGATCAGCTCGTCGAGCGCCTCGTTGACGACCTGGATGTAGCGCGCCGCCGCCTGGTAGTTCCGCTGGAACTGGATGAGGTTCGCGGCCTCTTCGTCGATCGAGACCCCGGACACCTCGTCGCGCCGCTCCTCGAGCGTCGTGAGGAGAGCCTCCTGAGACTCGCGGAGCTGCTCCGCCCGGCGCACTTCGAAGCCGACTCCCGAGACGACGCTCGCGAAGTAGCGAGGCAGGCTCGCGAAGCCGAGGGATTCAAGCGACTCGTCACCGAGGCGCGCGAGCCGCGCGGAGTTCGAGTTGTCGCCCGGCTCGCCTGCGTCGGAGGAGGCGAACTGAGCCGGCGCCGACCGCACGCTCGCCGCGACCGCGAGGTCGGTCGCCGTCGACCCGGCGAAGAACGAGTTCAGCCCGAGCGCGGCGAGGACGCCGGTCTCGTCGGGATCCGAGAGGACGTCGGTCGAGAACTCGTCGCCCGACGTCGCGGAGATCGAGCCCGGCCCGAACGAGACGCTCAACCCCCGGCCCGCGTCGAGGAAGCTCCCGGGCGAGTATCCCTCGCCCACGTCGAGGAGGGCGACCGTCGAGCCCCCCGCGTCGAGGACGCGCACGCGAAGGCCGGGTGTGACGCCGACCTCGCCGTCCCCCTCGGCGACGAAGCGGAAGCGGTCGTTCTTCACTCCCGTGTACGCGCCGTCGAGCGCCACGGCGACGTCCCCGAAGGCGCCGGAGTCGAGTGGGTCTCGGTCGAGGCGCCGCGAGAAGTCGAACGAATAGCCCGACTCGGCGCGGATCTGGAGCCGTCCGGAGCCGTCGATCGACGCATCGAGACGCGAGATCGCGTCGAGGGCGGCGGCGAGGCCCTCGAGCGTGGTCGTGTCGGGATCGATCGCGATCCTCGAGCGGACGATCGCGCCGGTCGACGTGTCGGTCACGGCGACGTAGAGATCGCCCGCGGCGATCGGGAACGGCGTCGACGACCGGAGCGGCGCCGAAGGCCTTGCCACCGAAAACGCCGCCTCGAGGCGCGAAAACGCTCCGGACGACGGCACGCCCGTCGTGTGGATCCGGTTGACCTCGAACGCAAGCTCCGACGCGAGGTCGTCGAGCGCCGCGCGCGTCTCCGGGATCGTCCCGGACGCGATCTCGAGGAGGGCCTGGAGCTCTCCGCCCTGCGGGTTGAGAGGCCTCGTCGAGCCGGACAGCGCGAGCGAGGCCGTTCCGTTCGTGCCCTCCACGCTCTCGAGGTCCGACGCGCGGCCGCGCGCCACGAGGAGCCGGCCGCCCACGAGCACGGTGACAGACCCGTCCCGCTCCGAGATCACGCGCGTGTCGACGAGGCGCGACAGCTCCGCGAGCGCGCGGTCGCGCTCGTCGAGCAGCGCGTGGGGCTTTTGTCCGGTGCCGACGAGCGTCGAGATCGTTCCGTTCAGTTGGGCGATCCGCTCCGCGAGGCCGTTCAGCTCGCCGACCTTCGCGGCGAGCGCCTGCGACGCCTGGAGGCGGAGCGAGTCGAGGCGGTTCGCGACGAGGTTGATCGACTCCGTGAGCGACACGGCGGCGCCGACGACCGCGAAGCGGGCTTCGCTGTCGTCCGGCCGGGCGGAGGCGGCCGAGAGCTTCGCGAAGAAGCCGTCGAGGAGCGCCGAGACGCCGCCCTCGCCCGGCTCGCCGAAGGCCGACTCGACGTCCCGGAGCCACTTCGACCGGAGGTCGAGGCGCCCCAGCACCTGGCTCTGGCCGCGGAGCCGCGAGGAGAGGAGATCGTCGACGAGGCGGCGCACCTCGCGCGCCTCGACGCCGCCGCCCGACGAGAACGACCCGAACGAGTCGACGCCGGCGACCGGCGAGAAGAGAACGTCGCGCCGCGAATAGCCGGGAGTGGAGGCGTTCGCGATGTTGTTGCCCGCGATGTTGAGCGCGAGCTCGTTCGCGATGAGGGCGCGAAGTCCGATCGAGAGGCCGAGCATCGCGTCACGCGCGCCGCTCGAAGAACGGCCGCGGCTCCGACGACGATTCCTGCCCGGACGCGCCGTACGCCGGCGAGCCCTTCCCGCCCGAGAGCGCGCGGAGGAAGGCGCGAGTCACCTGGAGCGACGGGTAGAGGAGCCGCGACGCGGTGCGGTTCGCGTCGGCGACCGCCGCCACCGCGCGCCCGAGCGCGTTCCTGAGCTCGCGGAGCCGGTCGCGCATGCGCTCCGGCGCCGCGGCGATGACGCGCGTCAGCGTCACGTCCGCCGGCTCCGCCGAGAGCGCCTCGGCGAGCGCGCGCCGCAGAGCCTCGCGGTCCTCGGCGAGCGACGCGCGCCGGGCGATCCGGGGCTCGAGGTCGTCCACGACGCGCCGGAGCGCCTCGAGATCGCCCTGGATCAGCGCCTCGGACTCGCGCACGAGGCACTCGTGGATCGAGTTCTGCACCTCGATCTCCTCGGAGAGGTTGCGCAGGAGTTCCGTGAGGACCGACTCGACCTCGGGAGCGTTCATTCCGGCACCTCCGTCCTGGCGGGCGCGGGGCCTCCGCCCTCGCCGCCGCCGCCGTCGTCGTCGCCCTCTCGCCGCCCGGAGTGGGTCCGCGCGTACTCCGCGACCGCCCGGGCGATGCCGAACGCGCCGCTCTTCGACAAGGCCTCGGCGATCGCCGTCGTGAGAAAGCTCTCGTAGACGGCCGCGCCGGGGATCGACTCCCCGCCGAGCCCGAAGCTCTCGCCGAGCTTCAGCTCGCGCACGAAATAGGTCAAAAACAAGGTCTCGAACTGGCGGCCGACCTCGTCCGGGTCTTTCGAGGCCGCGCCGCTCTCCCGCGAAAGGAGAGGCCGATGGCCGCCGGGGCCCTCGATGCCGTCGATCACAGCGACACGATCTCGGCGTGCAGGGCGCCCGCCGCGGCGAGCGCCTGGAAAATGTCGATGAGGTCGCGCGGCGAGAGCCCGAGCGCGTTCAGCGCCTCGGCGACCTTCGCCACGCTCACCCCTTCCTCGAGGACGATCATCTGCGTGCCGGTCTCCTCGCCCGTGACTTCGGTGCGGGGCACGACCTCGGTCTTCCCCTTGTCCGAGAAAGGCGCGGGCTGCGAGACCTCGGGCCGCTCGACGATCGTGAACGTCAAATTCCCGCGGCTGATCGCGACCCGCCCGATCCGCACCCAATCGCCGGCGACGATCGTCCCCGTGCGCTCGTTGATGACGACGCGCGCGGGGGCGTCGGGCTCGAAAGTCAGCGAGTTGACGGCGGCGAGGAAGCCGACGTAGTCCCGGCCGGCCGCGTGCGGCGGCGCGAGCTTCAGCCGGACGCTCCGGCTGTCCAGCGCCGTCGCCGCGCCCGGGAAGCGCCCGTTGATCGCCTCGGCGAGCCTGAGGGAGGTCGCGAAGGAGGGGCTCCGGAGCGAGAGCACGAGGTTCCCCGCGTCCGACAGCGGCGACATCGGCAGCTCGCGCTCGACGAGCGCTCCGCCGGCGACACGGCCCACCGTCGGGTGGTTCTTCTGGACGCTCGCCGCCTGCCCACCCACGTCGAAGCCGCCGACGAGCACCTGGCCCTGCGCGGCGGCGTAGATCTCGCCGTCGACCGCCTCGAGAGGCACCTGCAGGAGCTCGCCGCCGACGAGACTCGTCGCGTCGAACATCGAAGAGACCACCACGTCGACCTTCGTTCCCTGCCTCGCGAACGGCGGCAGCGTCGCCGTGACCGTGACCGCGGCGACGTTCTTCGCCTGGATCGACCGCGCCTCGACGTTGATGCTCTGGGTCGCGAGCACGTTCGCAAGGAGCTGCTTCGTCACCTGCGACTGGTCGCCCGTCCCGTGGAGGCCGACCACGATCCCGATCCCGTAAAGCTGGTTGTCGCGGACGCCGACGACCTCGGTGACGTCCCCGACGCGCACCAACTGCCCGGCGGGCGCGAGGACCGCGATCGCGACGGCGGCGGCGAGCGTGTTCATGTCGCGTCAGCTCTCTAGAACGGCCAGACGAAATCGATGAACTTCTCGAACCAGCCCTGGTTCGTGGCCCGCGTGAGCGGCCCCTCTCCCTCGTAGGAGAGGGTCGCGTTCGCGACGTTGCGGGAGCGGACCGTGTTGTCGGAAGCGATGTCGCGCGGCCGGACGATCCCGGTGACGCGCATCGTCTTCACCTCGTCGTCGAACTGGATCCTCCTCCGGCCCTCGACCACGAGGTTGCCGTTCGGCTGGACGTCGACGACGACCGCCGCGATGCGCGCCTCGAAGCGGCCGTCCTTGTTGTAGGAGGCCTCCCCGCTCCAGTCCCGCGCGCTCGACTGGTCGAGCTGCGGCAAGAACCTGAGCTCCCGCGGGGTGATCGCGAGCTGGTCGAGGACGAAGTCGAGGCTCTGGTCCTTCGAGAAGCTCGCGTCCTCGCTGTTCGCGATCTGCTGCCGCTCCTCGACGACGATCGTCACGATGTCGCCCTCGCCCCGCGCGATCGGGTCGGCGACGAGCGAGCGCCCGGCGCGGCCGCTCTTCTCCCAGAGCGAGGCCGGCTGGGCCAGCGCTTTGGCCGCGGCCGAAAGATGCAGGATCGCCAGAGCGGCGATCGCGATCGTCGTCGTCTTCGTCACGGTCTTCCCTCCCGTCCGCGGCCGATCTCGACGTCGACGAGACCCGGCGCGCTGATCCGTCCGCTCACGATCCGGTTCGTGTCCGCGTTCGCGACGGCGATGACGTCGCCCTCCGCGCCCTCGCCTCGCGCGACGCCTCGCGCGGTGACCGTCATCGGGCCCGAGACGACGCGGAGCGTCACGACGTCCCCGCGCCTCACGATCGGAGGCCGGTAGAGGTCGGTGGCCCGGAGCACCGCGCCGGCCGGGATCGCGCGCGCAGCCGCGAGTCCGATCGCTTCGTCGAGGCTCCCCACGAGCGCCCCCGCGCCGCCGGACACGTCCGCCGGCACGAGCGCGAGCGCGTCGGGCCCGATCACCTCGCCGCGCGCGACCGCTCGGGTCGAGGTCACCGCCTCGCGCACCACCTTCACGTCGAACTGGAGCGGAAGGAACGCCGCCGGCTCGCCGTCGACGGTGACGGTCGAGTCGATCCAGACGTTCCGGCCCGACCGCGCCGCCGATCGGAACCGGAATGCGACGCGCGTCCCTTCGCGCCCGGGCGCGACCACGACGTCGGCCGGGGTCGACCTCGCTTCCGGCACGATCTCCGCGCCGGGAAACGCGGCCGCGAGCTCCGCGGCCGCGAACGCGGCGGCCTCGGCGAGGATCTCGCGGGCGGCGATCGTTTTCGCGTCCGCGGTCACGATCGTCTCGGACGGCCCCTCGACGCGGTAGCTCTTCGGGTCGAAGCCGCGCGCGCGGAGCGTCTCGACGAGCGTCGCGGCGGAGAGGGCCTGCGTGAAGCCGGGCGCCGGCGCCGGCCCGATCTCGGCGGAGCGGAGGGACGCGGCGGCCTCGCCCTCGCCCCGGACCTCCGCCACGTCTTCCACGCGGAGCGTCCGCGCCTTGACGCGCGACGCCGGCAGGAGGCGGAGCGCCGGGGACGCGGGCTCGCCTGGAGCCCCCCCGCGAGCCGGGCCGGCCGCCGCGAGCGCGAGCAGGACGGCGCCGGCGAGACGTGTCGATCGCGAGCGCGTCACCGGAGAACCCCGTTCGTGGCCTGGAGCATCTCGTCGCTCGAGCGGATCGCGCGCGAGTTCACCTCGTACGCCCGCTGCGCGATGATGAGGTTCACGAGCTCGCTCACGACGTCGACGTTGCTCTTCTCGAGGAAGAACTGCTGGAGCGTTCCCGTGCCCTGCTCGCCCGGGTTCGCGATCGTGGGAGTGCCGGACGCCGGCGTCTCGATGTAGAAGCTCCCGCCCTCGGAGAGGAGGCCCGCCGGGTTGACGAAGCGGGCGAGCGTCAGCCTCCCGACCTGCGTCGACGTCCCCGGCGTCGCCGCGCTCTCAGCCTGGATCGTGCCGTCGAGCCCGACGAAGATCGCCGTCGCGTCCTGCGGGATCGTGATGGCGGGCGAGAGGGCGAAGCCCTCGGTCGTGACGAGGTTGCCTGTCGTGCCGTCGCGCTGGAAGTTCCCGTTCCGCGTGTAGCGGACCTGGCCCTGCGCGTCCGTCACCTGGAAGAACCCGTCGCCCTGGATCGCGACGTCGAGCGGACGGTTCGTGATCTCGAGCACTCCGTTCGTGAAGAGCTTCGAGCTCGCCACCGCCCGCGCGCCGCTCCCGATCTCGAGCCCGACCGGCGCGCGCTGGCCGTCCGCGACGTCGGTCCCGGGCCGGCGGAGCGACACGTAGAGGAGATCCTCGAAGCTGACCTGGCTCTTCTTGAAGCCGGTCGTGTTGACGTTCGCGAGGTTGTTCGCGATCACGTCCAGCGAGAGCTGCTGGACCTTCATGCCCGTCGCGGACGTGTAGAGCGACTTGATCATCGGAGGACCTCTCTCGGCCCGTTCCTCATCCCTAACCCTGCGACCTGTTCGTCACCTTCTCGAGGAGCTGCGCGCGGAGCGAGAGCGCCTTCTGGCTCGCCTCGAGCGTTCGCATGTTCAGGATGAGCTCGACCAGCTCCTCGACGGAGTTCACGTTGCTCGATTCGATATAGCCCTGGCGCACGGCGGTCGGAACGCGGATCTCGACGGCGCCGGGACCGGCGCGGAAGTTCCCTCCCTCGGCCCGAAGGGCCGACCGGTCCGGGAAATCGACGACGCGGAGAGTCCCGAGAAGAGCGCCGCCCTGGAGGACGTCGCCGGTCTCGGAGACCGTCGGCTCCGGGCCCGGGAACGTGACGCGGATGGGGCCCGCGGCGGAAAGGACGAGCGCGCCCGTCTTCGTGACGAGCTCGCCCGAGCCGTTGATCGCGAAGGCGCCGTTGCGCGTGTAGCGGACGCCGGAAGCCGACTGGATCGCGAAGAAGCCCGGGCCGTCGATCGCGAGGTCGAGGCCGGCGCCCGTGTGCCGGAGCTCGCCCGGCGAGAAGTCGTAGGCGACCTCCCCTCCCACGCGGTCGGGTATGCGGCCGAGCTTGCGCGCGAGCACGTCGTCGAACGGCTTGATCGCGGCCACCCGGCGCTTGAATCCGGGGGTCGAGACGTTCGCCACGTTCTCGGCGACGAGGTCGTGGCGGCGCTGCGCGACGTCGATCGCGCGGGCCGCGGAGACGATCGCCTCTCGCGCCATGGGGAATCTCCTTCCGGGGGTGGTGCCGCTCCGGACTATCGACCCCGGCTTGAAGCGATCTTGAGGCGCCCCAAGGCAAAGCGCGCGGACCCGGCCGCCGCGCTGGCCGTCCGCTTGCTATGACGGCCGCGGTCCGCCCAAGCGGCGGAAAACCCCGCAACCGGAGGTGACGGGCATGGTTCGATTCGACGTCGGCCAGGTTCTTACGGCGTACGTTCTGGCGATCATGGCCGCGTCCCCCGCCTCGGCGCGCGGCGGGGACGGCGAGGGAACACCGCCTCCCCCGAAAGCCCCGGCCGAGGTCGACGCGCCGATCTCACCGCCGGAGCCGAAGCCGTGGTACGAGAAAGTCCGCATCGGCGGACAAATCCGTGCCCGCGGCGAGTTCCGCGATCCGCGCGACTACCGGCTCCCCGGGACGTTCGGCTCGCCGGCCGGCGCGGAGTCGAAGGACCCGATCGACTTCGTCGAGCTCAGGACGCGGCTCCACGCGGAGGCGGAGCCGGGCGACCACGTCCGGGCGTTCGTCCAGATCCAGGACTCTCGCCGGTTCGGCGAGGAGGGATCGGTCCTCGCGGACACGGAGGGCGTCGATCTTCATCAGGGGTATGCCGAGGTCCACGACATCGGCGGAATCCCGTTCGAGATCCGGGGCGGACGCCAGGAGCTGGCCTTCGGCGACCAGAGGCTCGTGAGCCCGCTCGACTGGAACAACGTCGGCCGCGCGTGGGACGGCGTCCGCCTCCGTTACCGCCCGGACGCGGCGACGATCGACCTCTTCGCGACCGTGATCGACGAGAACGACACGATCGACGACGACCTCGTCTTCTCGGGCCTCTACGCGACGAGGAGTTTCGGCGACGGCCTCCTCCGAAACGGCGACGCGTACGTCTTCTGGCGGCACGGCAACGACGACGTCGCCGCGGGCGAGGACGGCGAGACGGGCGGCCTGGACGAGTTCACGCCGGGCCTGCGCTTCGACGGAGCGGCTGGCGGCCTCTTCGACTGGAAGCTCGAAGGGGCCTACCAGTTCGGCGACTTTGCGACCGACGACCTCTCGGCGTACGGCGCGGCCGTGGTGATCGGGCGCTCGTTCGACGGCGAGATGAAGCCGCGCGTTCAGCTCGAATACGACTACGCCAGCGGAGACGACGACCCGGGCGACGGCGACCGCGGCACGTTCGAGCCGCTCTTCCCCTTCGGCCACGCCTACCAGGGCTTCGCGGACCTCGTCGGCTGGAAGAACTCGCACACGCTCCAGGCGTCGGGCTTCGTCGAGCCGTGCTCCGGCTGGCGGTTCCGCGCGGACGTGCTCTCGTTCTGGCTCGCGGAGAAAGAGGACGCCTGGTACGACGCGGCGCTCCGTCCCGTGCGGCGCGACACGAGCGGCGGCTCCTCGAGCCACATCGGCGCCGAGCTGGATCTCTCGGCCCGGTGGGCGGCCGCCGAGGGCCTCGCCGTCGAGCTCGGCTGGTCGCACTTCTTCTCGGGCGCGTTCGTCGACGACACCGGCTTCGACCGGGACCAGGACTGGGCCTGGCTCATGCTGGTCGTGAGCTTCTGAACGGGCGGTCTAGCCGGAGGACGTGTGCGACCTCGCGAATCCGAGCGGGACGCCCATCCGCACGGTGACGCCGAGCCCTCTTCGGGTCGTGACCGCGAGATCCCCGCCGATCTCCTCGACGTTGAACTTGACGACGTCGAGACCGACGCCGCGTCCGGAGATCCGCGAGACCGCGTCCGCGGTCGAGAATCCGGGGAGGAAGAGGATCGCGAGGATCTCCTCGTCCGTCGGGCGCGCGGGGCCGCCGCCCGGCTTGAGCCCGCGCTCGCTGGCCTTCTCCAGCACCCGGTCGAGGTCGACGCCCGCGCCGTCGTCCGACACGTCGAGGATCAGGCGGTTTTCGTCGCGGGACGCGCCGACGCGGAGCAGCCCCTCGGCGGGCTTCCCCGCGGCGGCGCGATCCTCGGGGCGCTCGATCCCGTGGTCGATCGCGTTCCGGACGAGGTGGACGAGCGGATCCCGGATCGCCTCGCCGACGACGCGGTCGATCTCGATCTCGTCGCCGCGGGTTTCGAGCCGCACGCGCTTGCCGCACTCCTGGGCGAGCTCCTGGACGAGGCGCGGGAGCCGGCTCCACGCGCGCCCGATCGGCTGGAGCCGCATCCGCGCCATCTCCTCGTGGAGCCGCCGCGTGACGAAGTCCATGCGGCGAGAGACCGAGACGTCGAGAGGGCCGCTCGGTGCGCCGTCCGGCCGGCAGACGTCGTCGCGGAGCCGCGCGAGATCGTCGACGAGTCGCGACAGTTCGTCGAGGCGGGGAAGATCGACGCGGACCGTCCGCGAGGCCGGGGCGTCGTCCCGGCGCCGTGAGTCCGTCGTCCCGCGGCGCGGAGCATTCTTCGGCGCCGCCGTCGGAAGGGGCTCTTTCTTCGCGAGCCGCGCGAGATGGGACACGACGTCGCGGGCGCCGGCGACGCCGTCCTCCCCGCCCCGCTCGACGGCTCGCAGCATGCGGCGGAGCACGTCGCCCGTCCGGTAAAGGGCGGAAAGGACCTCGTCGTCGACGGCGATCGCGCCGTCGGCCAGCCGCGAGAGGAGGCTCTCGCTGGCGTGCGAGATGGACTCGATGGTCTTGAGGCCGAGGAAGCCGCAGGTGCCCTTGATCGTGTGAACCGTGCGGAAGAGGCTCCGCAGGGCGTCGGCGGACATGGAATCGCGCTCGAGCGTGACGAGGTCGCACTCGTAGCGATCGAGGTTGTCGTGGCTCTCGATCAGGAACTCTCGGAGGAGGTCGTCGTCCGACTCGATCATGCGCAACCCGAATCCTGCGGAATCTTCCGACCCTCGGCCGGCCGCGGCACTTCCATCCACGAGCCCGCGCGAGTCCCCCCCTGATCGGCCCGGCGCCCGTTGGACTTGAGCGCAAGGCCAGGCGCCGCCGCGAGTCTCAGCGGACGATGAAGAACCGGCAGTCGACGCCGTCCTTCCGCACTTCGATGACGGCGCGTCGGCCGCAGCGCGGGCAGACGACCCGGTAGCGCGTCTCGCCCGGCGCGCGGGAAACTCGCGCGTAGACGCGGCAGCAGTCGAATCGGACTCCGATCCACGGCCGCGCCGGCGCAGTCATCCGGGCGTCCCCTCGGCCGTTCCGCGGCCGCGGACGAGAGGCACGATTCCGCCGTGCTCGAGGAGGAGGAGCGGGCCCGCGGCATCGAGAACCGGAAGCGCCGCACGGAAGACCGCGCGGGTCTCGTCGCGAAACGCGACGACGGCGACGTGTCCCTTCTCGAGGTCCCGCTCCGACCGAGCGAGGTCGAGCACGAGAAGGCCGTTCTCGCGCACTTCGAGAACGATCCCCGTCCGGCCGTCGACGCGGACGGCGACCTCCGGATCGAGATCGCGCGTCGTGATCGCGGTCCGGTGCTCGGGCATCCGTCCGTGGCCGAGCGAGACCCGGATGCGATGGAGTCTCTCCGCTTCGGGAAAGGAAAGCGCCGCTCGCGACGCGCCGTCGCGAACGAGCGCGGCGTACGCGCGGTCGAAGGCGGTGGGGGAGTCGAGCGTCTTCAGGAGCGCGCGGACGCCCGAGAATCCCGCGAGCTTCTCGAGGAGCCCCAGGTCCTCGAGCGACAGCCGCCGCACGGCCGCGGGGAGCGTTCCCGCGCGCCGCCGAAGGCGGAGCTTGCGGATGGCCAGGACCGCGACCGCGAACAGCGAACCCACGACGATCACGAGGTAGAGCGCGAACCGGATCCGGATCGCGTCGGGCGTGAGTTCGGTAGCCATGGTCACGAGTTCGCGGACGCCGCCTCCGTCGCCGCGTCAACGGACGATATTGATGAGCTCCTGGAGGACGGCGTCGGTCGTGGTGATGACCCGCGCGTTCACCTGGAACCCCCGCTGCGCCAGAATGAGCTGGACGAACTCGCGGGCGATGTCGACGTTGCTCGCCTCGAGGACCCCGCTCACGACCTCGCCCGAGCCCCCGGCGAGCGCCGTCGTGAAGACGGGATCGCCGGAGTTCGCCGACGGCGAGAAGAGCGTGTCCCCGATCCGCACGAGGCCGCCGGGGTTGTTGAAGGTCGCGAGGCCGATCTGGTCGATCGTCTGCGAGAGCCCGTTCGTGTAGAAGCCGATGACCGCCCCGTCGCGGCCGATCGAGAACGAAGCGAGCTGGCCGGCGGCGTATCCGTCCTGCGCCGCGGCGAAAACGGTCGAAGCGCCGCCGGTCTGCGTCACGCCTTCGAGGGAGCCGATCTCCCCGAGGTCGACCGTCACGCCTTGCTGGCCCGCGATCCCGGTGAACGTGAACGCGAGGCGGCCGTCGCCCGCTCCGCTCCCCGTGACGCCCGCGAACGTCCCGTCGGCGGCGAACGTGATCCCTTCGACCAGTCCGTCGACGACCGTGCCCTCGTCCCCGTCGATCTCGGCGGTCAGGTTCCACACGTTCGGCGACTGGCGCTCGAACACGAACGTCACCGTGTGGGCCCGACCCTGGCTGTCGAAGACCTCGCGCGACGTCGTGACGGTGTCGGCGTCCGCCCCGGCCGTCGTGACCGTGAAAGCGTGCGCGCCGAAGTTCGTCGCGCCCGTGTTCGTCGCCCCGTCCGCGAGGGAGAGCGCGAGGGGCACGTTCCCCGCCGCGTCGGCGGTGAGGACGATGTTCCCGTTCGCGTCGAGGGACGCCGTCGCGCCGGAGAAGGCGCCCGAGACGAACGTCACGAGGTCCCCGACCGTCGTCCCGTCGACGCCGTACGTGAACGAGGCGCTGACGAGGGAGCCGTCCGCGTCGGTGCCCGTCACGACGATCGTGTCGCCCGCCACGTAGTCGGTCGAGTTGTCGAGGAGCGACTCGAGGGTCGTCGCAGCGGTCGCGGCCGACTCCGTGCCCGTGACCTCGGCGAGCGAGAAGCCGAACACGACCGACGGGTCGATCGTCCCCGCGTCGATGTCGAGCTTCGAGCTCGCGCCGGACGTGTTCGAGACGATCGAGACGGTGCCGCCCGCGTCGCTCGCGGTGACGCCCGTCACCTGCGAGTTGATCGCGGCGGCGACGTCGGCCGCCGTCGTCTCGGCGCCCGTGAACGTCACGGTCTGGACCGCGCCGCCGTCGACGCGGATCGTGAACGAGTCCCCCGGCGAGAGCGTGAACGGCTCCGAGACCGTCCCGGCGATGGCGGCGCCCGTCCCTTCGAGGAGCGGCGAGCTCGTCGTCAACACCTCGATGCGCGGCCCGGTGATCTCGGCCGTGAGGTTGCCCGAGAACGTCACCGCAGACGAGGCCTTCGCGGCGAGCGCGCTCGAGAACGGGATGGCGACGTCGCCGCCGCTCGCGGAGCGCACGCGGTAGCCCGTCCGGGAGTCGACGAGCCGGCCGGTGGCGTCGACGTCGAACGCGCCGACGCGCGTGTAGTAGTTCTGGAATCCGTCGGTCACGACGAAGAAACCGTTGCCGCGGATGCCGGCGTCGAGCGCCCGCCCGGTCGCGTCGAGGCTGCCCTGGTTCGTGTCGATGCTCGTCGAGGCGACCCGCACGCCGCGTCCGAGCTGGAGGGGGTTCCGGCCGCCGAGGCCCGCGACCGGCGCCGAAGCGGGCCGGATGAGGTCCGAGAGCAGGTCCGAGAAGGTGATGCGAGCGCCGCGGTATCCGACGGTGCTCGCGTTGGCGAGGTTGCCGCCGATGACGTCGAGGTAGCGCTGGCCCGCCTGGAGCCCGCTCAAGGCGGACGAGAGTGAGCTGAACATGGAGTTCCGGCCTCCGTCGCGTTGTCCGTCCGCTTACGACCCGGTCGGCGTCTCTTCGATCCGGACGAGGCGTCCGAGCGAGACGTCCTCGCCGCCGACCGTGATGAGGATGTCGCCCGACTCGATGCCGACGCCGCTCACGACGCCCGAGCGGGTCGCTCCCGTCTCGTCCACGTACTCGACCGTGCGGCCGATGAGCGTTCCGGCGCCGAGGAGCTGCTGGGCGACGGCCGCGCCGAGCACGTTGGCGTTGAGATTCTGGATCTGCTCGAGCGTCCCGAACTGTGCGAGCTGGGCGAGGAACTCCGTGTTCTCGACCGGCTCGAGCGGATCCTGGTTCCGGAGCTCGGACACGAGGAGCTGCAGGAAGGAGTCGCGCGTCGCTCCCGCGCCGCCGAAGAGTGAGCTGCCGCCGCCGACTCCGCCGAGGATCCCGCCGATGTCCATTCGCGACCTCCTCATTTCTCATGCGGCCACGCCGCAACCGAACTCGGGCGCCGTGCGTTCGCGCGACGCCCGTCGGGTGTCATCGAAGGCCACGGAAGGCCTCCGACCACATCGCAAGGCGAGGACAGCCCCGAGTCGAGGGCTCCTCGACCCGAGCGGGTCGCCGGCGCCGCGGACGGGCCGCCGGTCCTCCGCTCTCGTCAGACGACGAAGTCGAGCCGCGTGCGGCGCCTCCGGCCGCCGACCGTTTCGGCGGGGAGTCCCGGCGCGGCGCGCTTCTCCCCCTTCTCCTCGTCGCGCGGCTCCGCGGCGGGCCTGCGCCCGTTCGGAGCCACGACGACCCACGAACCCACCGCGACGCCCGCGAGCGCGAGCGCCGCGCGGACCGTCGCGACCTCCGCTCCGAGCGCGTGCGCGGCGGCCGCGCTCGCCGGCGCGACCGTCGCCGAGACCGAGCCGCCCCGAAGACGCACGCGGATCGACACGGCCCCGAGTTCGTCGGAGACGAGGTCCACGCGAACCTCCTCGCTTCCTTTGAGCTTCGCCGTCTCGACCCGCTCGACGCGCGTCGTCGCCGCCGGCTTTGTCCCTTCCGGGGAACCGCTCGGCGCCGCGAGGCTCGGAAGACGGGGCTCGATCCGCGGGCCGGACGGGAACCCTGGCACGGGCCCCGCCGGACGCGGGTCTCTCGCTTCCGCACTCTTGTCGGCGGGCGCGCCGGGGATGTTGAGCCCGGCGGCGGGGGCTGCGGCCGGCGGACGGGCGAGGAGATCGAGGGGCGCCGCGAGCGCGGGATGGTCGAGGGCGGCCAGCGCGGGTGCGAGGAGGGCGAGGAAGAGCGACTCCGTCGCTGCGCCGGGGCGACGCGCGGCCGGCCCGGAAAGCGAAACGCCGTCCGGGTTTGTCGGGGGCGGGATCGACCCGGCGCCGATTCCCGCCGCGGCTCCGCCTGGTTCCACGGGTGGCCCGCCTCCGCCTCCGTTCGCGTCCGGCCGATGCCCGGATGTCCGGGGAAGGCGACGCTTCTCCGCCTCCGGCCCGAAAAGAGGCAAACCCCGTTCCGCCCCGGCGGGCCGGAAACCCGCGCCGCCCATGGACTCCGGCTCGGCCTCGGGAGGGGCGTCACGAAACTTCGACATGCCGTGCAAAAACGGCTCAAGCGCCCCCCCGGACCCGCCGAGAATGAGAGGGTCACCGGAGTCATCACCATGGCCATCGAGAAGATCGGGTCGGTCGACGGGGCGCATCCGTCGGATCCGTCCGAACCCCGCCGCGGTCCCCACCACTCTCCCGCCCGCGGCTCGTCGCCGGACGCCGCCCGCGTCGCCCCACGCGACGTGGTGGCGTTGTCGTCTCACGCCGCCGCGCGCGTCGAGCGGGAGAAGGAAAAGTACGTCGCCATGCTCCGCGGCCGGACCGACGTCCGCGCGCGCCGGGTGAAGGAGATGCGCGAGAAGCTCGCGGCCGGCACGATGCTCGACCCCGAGGCCATCCGGCGCGTCGCCGAGGAGCTCCTCTCCCGAAGCGACGAGCCCGCCGACGACGAGCTGCGGGAGCTTTGAGCGCCCCTTCGCTTCCGGGCTATCGCGCGGGAGCGAACTCGAATCCGCAGTCGAGCGTCGCAGCGACTTCGTGGCAGACGAAGCGCGTGAACGCGGTCACGCTCGCCGTGTAGTGGCGCCAGCCGCTCACGTCCGTCGCCTGGTCACGGTTCCCGAAGGCGTCGTGGTAGCGCCTGATCCCGGCGATCGTCCGCTCCTCGGCGCAGTCGAAGCTCGCCTCCGCAGACCAGACGACCTCGCCCGTTCTCGCCGAAACGATTTCGGCCTTGAGGCCGAGCGCGAGCGGCTCGTACGCCCGGAACCGCGTCACGGTCCCGACGACGGCCGCGTCGGCGCGGTAGCGGCGCGAGAGTTCGAGGAGCGCCTCGACCCCGAACCTCCCGTCACGGCGGATGGCGGCGCTCAAGAGGCCGGCGTCCTGCTCCGAGAGCGGCACGACCTCGAATCGCCGCTCCTTCTGCAGCTCCGAGATGAACGTGCGCTCGAGCTGCGTGAGGAACTCCGCCGCGGGGTCCTCGCGCGCGAACGGCACGACGACGGCGCGCCGAATCTCGGCGATGCCGGGCCCCGGCGAGCGATAAGAGGTCACCGTCTCGTGGCCCCCGGGCGCCGCGCACGAGAACGCCGCGGCCGCGGCGACGAGGACGGCAAGAGAGAGGCGCATTCCGCGGCGCCTCAATTGTCGGGCTCCGCCGAGGGGACGTCGCCTTCGGTCTCGATGCGGAGCCGGACGAGCCACTGGCCGAGCCGGAGGTTGTCGAGCCGGCTCCGGACGAGAGCGAGCCTGAGCGTCCGGCCCTCTTCACGGGCCGTCTCGAGCGCCCCCTCGGCCGCGACGGCGCGGCTTTCGAGGCTCCGGATCTCGCCCGAGAGCGCGGCGGAGGCCGCCTCGAGGCGGGCGTTCTCCCCCGCGAGCCGCTCCGCCTCCGCGCGGGCCGCCGCGAGCTCGCGATTGCGTGCGTCGAGGATCTCGAGCACGGTCGGCTTCGGCGTCGGATCTTCGATCCCGACCGTGGGACCCGCGGCCAGGTAGCCCGGCCGCTCGTCGCCCGGCCCGCCTCCGCCCGGCGCCGCGCAGCCCCCCGTGGCGAGAAGCGCGATCGCGGCCGCGGCCGCGATCCCGATCGTCCTGTTCGTCTTCTTCTTCTTCATTGTCATGATGCCGCGCCTAACCCTTCCCGCCCGGCGGCGCCGGAGGGCCGTAGACGCACTCGATTCGCGCTTCCGCCCCGCAGGCGCAGCGGACGACGAGGCCCGTCACGTCGCCTCCCGTCTCTTCCGTGCGGACGGTCATGCCGGCCCCCGTCCTCTGCGGCTCGCAGAGGGAGCGCGCGCTCCGCCGCACGCGGCTCTTCTTGATGACACGCGGCCGGGGCTTCTCGTTCTTCCTGTTGTCCAATCGGTCCCCGCTTCCTTTTCGTGCCCGGGCTCGCGCCCTCAGACGATGACGTCCAGGTGGCGGCCGTCGGCGCTCGAAGCCGCTTCGTTTCGGACGTCGCGCTCGGCCTTCAGGTCGCGCACGACGATCGGGCGCCGGCCCTTCGCACCGCGCTTCTTGTGCTGCTGGAACGAGCCGCCCGGGTTTCCGGGCCGCTCCGTCGAGGCGCTCACGCGGATCTCGTCAGCCATGTCGGTTCTCCTGTCGCCGCGATCACAGGCTCGATCGCACCTTGCGGTTGAGCCGGTAGATGGCCGAGCTGTGGATCTGCGAGATCCGCGACTCGGTGAGGCCGAGCACGGCGCCGATCTCCTTCAGGAGCATGCGGTCCCGGTAGTAGAGGACGATGACCGTCTTGTCGGGCTCCGGCAGATCCTCGATCGCCCGCTCGACGAGGCTCGAGAGCTCGGACTGCTCGAGCCGCCGCGACGGGTCCTCCGAGCGCGGATCCCGCACGAGGTCGTGGAGCACGGACGCCGACCCGCCGCTGCCGTCGGATCGCGCCTCGTCGAGAGAGACGACCGTCAGCGAGCGGGCGATGGTCAAGAGCTCGTTCAGCTCGGTCCGGTCGAAGCCCAGGACCTCCATGAGATCCTCCGGGCTCGGCGGCCGGCCGATCTCCTGCGTCAGCGCGGCCGTCACGCTCGCGAGGAGCCGGAGCTTCTCGCGCTGCGTCCGCGGAAGGAGGTCCATCCTCCGGATCTCGTCGAGGATCGAGCCGCGGATGCACGAGTAGGCGTAGGTCTTGAACGAGGCGCCCTTCCCCGCGTCGTAGGTCTCGCTTGCCATGACGAGTCCGACCACTCCCGCGGAAAGGAGGTCGTCGCGCTCGATGTGCGACGGCAAGTTGATCGCGAGCCGGCCGAGGACGTACCGCACGAGCGGGAGGTACTCGACGATCAGCTTCTCGCGCGCGGACGAAGCGTCGGGAGGGAGCGCGGCCTCCGCGTACAGGTTCATCGATCACCTCCGTCCGTGTTCGCTCTGCGGCGATTCCGCCGGGCGTCGCGCGTGGCAGCCGCCGCGAGCGCCGCCGCGAAAGCGATCACGGCCGCCAGGACGCCGCGCCGGAATCCGACCGTGAACGGCACGCCTCCGGCGAGCGCCGAGGCCACGACGAGCGCGAACACGGACGAACCCGCGACTGCGGCCAGTCGTTCGGGAGCCATGCGGGGGTCTCCGGAACCCTATCGGCCATGCGGCTCACGGACTTGACGCGCCCCGGGGAGGGGGCCGGGAGGGAGGCGTCTCGCGGCCGGTTCGATGGCCAAGCCCGCGGCCGCCCCGCCAGGGAGGCTCTTGAAGCCGAGGAGGCCCGCGCTACGATCTCGCACCCGTCGCCACGAGGCTAAGCCCCGGGGGAGAGGATCACGGCCGGCGAGCCGATCGGCGAGATCACGCCCGAGCGCGACGCCCCTCGCGTGCGGCGAGGCGGCGCGAGCGGCGCGAGCACGGGACGCGGGCGCGTCACGGCTCGTCGATCTCGCCGCCACCGCGTCGCACGGGAATCCGGCCGGGGAAAGGAGCACCGCATGCAGTCGCTCCGAGGACGATGCCAGTTCGTGACCGGACTCTTCGTCGCGATCTTCGTCGTCTCCGTCGTCGCCTCCTACTCGACCTGGTCCCTCGTCCGTTACTTGCAGGGTCTCTCGTCCGGCGAGCCGCCGGACGAGGCCGCGGCCGAGGTGATCGACTCGCGCCAGGCGACGGTAGGGATCCTCCAGGTGGTCCTCTTCGTCGGGTGCGGCATCGCCTTCCTGATGTGGTTCCACGGCGCGCACAAGAACCTGAAGGCCGGGGGCATCGAGGGCCTCCGTTACTCGCCCGGATGGGCGGTGGGCGGGTTCTTCGTGCCGTTTCTCAATCTCGTTCGCCCGTTCCAGGTCATGAAAGAAGTCTGGCACGGCTCGGTGTCGCTCGCTCGCGAGAGCGAGGGCGCGTCCCGGGAAGCCGGGGCGCCGCCGACGCTCGCCGGCTGGTGGTGGGCTCTCTTCCTGGGAACGAACCTGCTGGGGAGCGTCGCGGGACGCCTGATGCTCGCCGCGGAGGAGCTCGACGAGCTTCTCTTCGCGGGATCGGTCACGCTCGCCTCCGATCTGCTCGACATCCCGGCTGCGGTCCTCGCGGTGCTCCTCGTTCGCCGCGTCACGAGTTTCCAGGAGAGCGCTCAGTCGCGGCGGGAGGGCATCGACCGGCTCGCCGGCGCGTGACAGCGGCTCGTGGCCGAGGACGCGCCGCCCGGTCGACAATGCCGGAAAGGAAGTCACCCGATGGCCATCATCCCCTACCTCTATTACGAAGACGTCGACCGCGCGATCGCCTTCCTGGAGAAGGCCTTCGGGCTCAAGAGGTGCGGCGCCCGGATGCGCGGCCCCGACGGGAAGACCCGACACGCCGCGATGAAGCTCGGCGGCGCCGTGGTCATGATGGGACGGCCCGGCTCCGGATACCGCAACCCGAAGCGGCTCGGCCAGGCCACGCAGAGCCTGTACGTCGACGTCGCGGCGCTCGACCGGCACTACCGTCGCGCGCGCGAGGCCCGCGCGCGCATCCTCGAGGCGCCCGCCGACACGACGTACGGCCAGCGGCGGTACGGGGCGGCGGACCCCGAAGGCCACCAGTGGTACTTCGCGCAGGACATCCAAGGCGTGAAACCGGCGCCGAAACGCCGGTCGCGCGCGCGCGTCAGCTCACGCCGGCCGGGGCCGCGGACCCGGGCCGCACGGCCGGAGCGCTGACGACCCCCAGCGCCTCGACCCGGCGAGCGGCGCTGATCTCGCCGAACGAGAGGACCGAGAGCCGCGGGGCGATCCCGCCGAGCGCGTCGGCGAGGGCGCGCCGGTGGTTCGCGCGGACCGCGAGGACGGCGTCGCCGGCCGCGAGCGGCGAGGCCTGGAGGCGGTTCGCGACCCCCTCGACGATGCGGCCGATCGTCTCGGGGCCGACGGACGGCCGCTTCTCGCTCCCCTCGGGCACCGCCTCGGCCACTTCGCCCTCGAGCTCCGGGTCGAGAGCGAGGACGAAGAGCCGCCCGTCCGGAGCGGCGTGCTGGTCGCAGATCGCGCGCGCGAGGCGGGCGCGGACGAGCTCGCACAGGACCTCGGCGTCCTTCACTCGGGCCGCGTTGTCGCCGAGGGTCTCGAGGATGAGCGCGAGGTTCCGGATGGATACTTTCTCGCGGAGGAGGAGCCGGAGCACCTTGTGCACGTCGGAGAGCGTCAGGAGGTTCGGGATGAGATCGCTCACCACCGTCGGCGCGCTCTCGCGCACGCGGTCGAGGAGCGCCTGGACGTCGTCGCGGGACAGGACGTCCGAGGCGTGCGAGCGGAGCGTCTCCGTGAGGTGCGTGACCAGCACGGACGCGGCGTCGACGACGGTGAACCCCTTCGTCTCCGCCTCCGCGCGGTCCTCCTCGCGGATCCACCGGGCGGGGAGCCCGAAGGTCGGATCCCGCGTGTCGATCCCGGCGATCTCGCCCTCGGCGCCGCCGCCGTTCAACGCGAGGAGGCGGCCCGGGACGATCGTGCCGCGGGCCGCCTCCTGGCCCGAGACGAGGATGCGGTATCCGCTCGGCTCGACGGTGACGCTGTCCTTGATGCGGATCGGCGGGACGACTAGCCCGAGCCTTTCGGCCAGGACGCGTCGCACGTTGCTGACGCTCGCGAGGAACGAGCCGCCGCCCGACGAGTCGATGTAGGGCACGAGGTTGTAGCCGACGTCGATGCAGATGCGGTCGACCTGGAGCGCGCCCGCGATCTCGTCCATCGATCCGGGCTCGGCCGCGTCCGCCGCCGCGGCCTCCGGCTCCTTCCTCCGGCGGCTCCGGTCGTGGAGGGCGAGGAGCGCGCCCGAGATCGCGAAGAGCGGGAGCTTCGGGAGGCCCGGCACGAGCCCGAGCGTGCCGATCGCGAGCGCGGCGCCGAGGAAGACCCGCGACTGCCGCGAGAGCTGGCCGGTGAGCTCGTTCGCGAGGCTCACCTGGCTCGAAGCCTTCGTCGAGATGAGCGCAGCGGCGATAGAGACGAGGAGCGCGGGGATCTGGCTCACGAGGCCGTCGCCGATCGTGAGGATCGCGTACTTCTGGAGGGCCGCGGAGGCGTCGAGCCCGCTCGTCATTCCGATCGCGAGCCCGCCCAGGATGTTGACGGCGACGATCACGAGGCCCGCGATCGCGTCGCCGCGGACGAACTTGCTCGCGCCGTCCATCGCGCCGTGGAACTCGGCCTCGCTCTCGAGCGCGCGGCGCCGGCGGCGCGCCTCCTCCTCGGTGATGAGGCCCACGTTCAGGTCCGCGTCGATCGAGAGCTGCTTGCCGGGCATCGCGTCGAGCGTGAATCGCGCCGCGACCTCCGAGATGCGGCCCGCGCCCTTCGTGATGACGACGAACTGGATCACGACGAGGATCAGGAACACGACGAACCCGACCGCGAGGCTGCCGCCGACGACGAACTCGCCGAACGCGCGGACGACCTCGCCGGCGTCGCCGCGGAGGAGGATCTGCCGCGTCGAGGCGACGTTCAGGGCGAGACGGAAGAGCGTGACGAGGAGGAGGACCGACGGGAACGTCGAGAACTGGAGCGGCTCGGTGGCGTTGAGGGTGATGAGGAGGATGACGAGCGCGATCGCGACGCTGCCCGAGAAGAGGAGGTCGAGCGCGAACGGAGGGAGCGGAACGAGGAGGACGAGGAGGACGCCGAGGATGGCCCACGCGAACGCGAGCTCCGTTCTCGGCTCGCCTCCCGTGCCTTTCGCGCCGATCGCCTCCGCCATGACGCGTCAGACCTCCCGCCGCGCCGGCCGAGTGCGGGCCCTGTACACGGCCGCGAGCAGCTCGGCGACCGCGACGAAGAGTTTCTCGGGGATCTCCGATCCCACCTCGACGAGCCGGTAGAGCGCCCGCGCGAGGGGCCGGTTCTCGACGATGGGGACGCCGGCCGACCGCGCCTCGCGCCGGATCCGGTCGGCGACGAGGTTCAGGCCCTTGGCGAGGACGCGCGGCGCGGGCGAGACGTTGCGGTCGTAGAGGAGCGCCACGGCGACGCGGTGCGGGTTCGTCACGACGACGTCCGCCTTCTTCACGTCGCGCATCATGCGGCGGTCGAGAAGGCGCCGCTGCGCCGTCCGCACGCGGCGCTTGATCTTCGGATCGCCTTCGGTCGACTTGATCTCGTCCTCGACCTCCTGCTTCGACATCATGATCGACCTCTCGTGCCGGAAGCGCCGCCACGCGAAGTCGAACGCCCCGATCACGAGCACCGCCGCGGCGGCGGCGAAGATCGAGCGCCGGGCCGTCTCGCCGAGGAGGAGGCCGAACGCCTCCGGTCCCTCATCGATGAGGAGCGGCGCCGCCTCGAGGCGCGCCGCGATCGCGCTCCACACGATGAAGCCGACCGCGGCGACCTTGACCAGCGAGAAGACGAACGTCGCGAGGCCCTGAGCCGAGAAGAGGCGGCGCGACCCGGCGATCGGGTCGAGCCGCGAGAGCTTGGGCGTCATCGGCTTCCCGCTCAGCACGAACCCGACCTGCGCGATCTGGATCGCGAGGATCGTGGCGAAGACGACGAGCCCGAACGGCGCGATGAGTCCCGCGGCGTCGAGGAGCGCGCCGCGCAGGACCGCCGCCCCCACGAGATCCTCCCGAGGCGCCGAGGCGATCCGCGACGCGGCGAGGGCGACGCTCTCCGAGAAGCCGGCGACGGTCGCCGGGCCGGCGCCCGCGAGGAGCGCTCCGCAGGCGAAGAGGACGAAGGCGGTGACAATGTCGGGCGACAGCACGACGCGGCCCTCGCGCCGCGTCTCCATGCGCCGGCGCGGGGTCGCGCGCTCCGTCCGCTCCTGGCCGTCGACTTCCGCCATTCCCTAGCCTCCGAGGGCGCCGGCGACGCCCGAGACGACGACTTCGAAGAGCCGGACGAGCGCCGGCCCGACGAACGGAAGGAAGAGAACGACGAGAAGCACGGCGACGAGAACCCGGATCGGGAACCCGAAGTCGAGGATGTGGACGCGCGGCACGGCCTTCATGACGATTCCGAGCCCGATCGTCGTCGCCAGGAGGACGAGCAGGATGGGCGCGGCGAGCGTGATCGCCGAGCGCGAAACGACGAAGAAGAGCTTGGTCACGAACGCCACGGCGCCGCCGGGCATGTCGAGCGACCCCGGCGGATAGGCGTCGAAGCCGAGCTTCAGCGCGCGGAGGACGAGGTGGTGGCCGTCGATCGCGAAGAGGAGCAGGATCGCGATGATCTCGAACGACGCGCCGAGAAGCGGCGACTGCGACCCGCGGTCGGGGTCCGCGGTGACCGCGATGCCGAGGCCCATCTCGAGCGAGACGAGCTCGCCGGCTCCTCGGGCGACCGAGAGGAAGAGCGAGACGACGAACGCGAGGAGGAATCCGAGCGCCGCCTCCTTTCCGGCGAGGAGGACGAGCGCTCCTCCGCTCGCCGGCACGGGCCCGTGGCCGATGAGCGGCGGCGTCATCACGACGGAGAGCGCGAGCGCGGCGCCGACCTTGATCCGCGAGATCCCCCCGCTCGGCCCGAAGAGCGGCGTGAAGAAGACGAGGGCCGTGACGCGCACGAGCACGAGCGCGAACAGGACGACCGGCGCCGCGTCGATCACGAGCCCGCTCATCGGCTTCGTCCGGGTCAGCCTCGGAATTGGACGAGGTTCCCGAGAAGTCCGTTCGTGTAGTCGAGGAGGACCCGCACGATCCACGGGAGGAGGAGGAGGAGGACGGCGCCCACCGCGGCCATCTTCGGCACGACCGTGAGAGTCTGCTCGTGCACGCTCGTCACCGTCTGGAGGATGCTGACGAGGAGACCGACGATCGCTCCCGTGACGAGAAGCGGCGCGAGGATCGTCGCGGCGGTGAGGAAGGTGCTGCGCGCGAGCTCGAGGACGGTGTCGGGATTCATGTGGCGAGAGTCCTCCGTGGCCTCAGCGGAAGCTCAGGAAGAGCGACTGGACGAGGAGGTTCCAGCCGTCGACGAGGACGAAGAGCAGGATCTTGAAGGGCGTCGAGATGAGCGCGGGCGGCAGCATGAACATGCCCATCGAGAGGAGGACGCCCGAGACGACAAGGTCGATCACGAGAAACGGCAGAAAGATCACGAAGCCCATCTGGAAAGCGGTCTTGAGCTCCGAGAGGACGAACGACCCGACGAGGAGGTGGACCGGCAAATCCCGCGGGGTGCCGGGCCGCTCGACGCCGCTGATCGAGACCATGAGCGCGACGTCCTTCTCGCGCGTCTGCCGGAGGAGGAACCCGCGTAACTCTTCCGTCGCCGCGGCGCCGGCCTGCAGCGCGGAGGCCTTCCCCTCCATGTAAGGCGTCACGGCGTTCGAGTAGACCTTCCCCAGAACGGGGTGCATGACCGCGAGCGTCAGGAAGAGCGCGAGGCCGATGACGACCTGGTTGGGCGGCAGCTCCTGCACGGAAAGCGCCCGCTTCGCGAACGAGAGGACGATCACGATCCGCGTGAACGACGTGACGGTCAGGATCACGGCGGGCGCGAGCGTGAGAAGCGTGAGGAGGAGGACGATCTTCACGCCGGTCGCGAGGTCGTCGCCGCCTCCCGGCGCGCCGTCACCGCCCAGCGTGATCTTCACGGGAAGCGAGAATCCGCCCCCGCCCCCGCCCCCGCCCGCGGCCGACGGCCCGTTCTCCGCCGGCGGCGCCGCTCGGACGAGCGGGAAATCGGGCGGGATCGACTGCGCCGCCGTCTCGCCCGCGAGGACGAGAGCGAGCGCGGCGCCGCACGCCGCCGCTCCGAGGAGGAGGAGAGCGCGGCGGCCCGTCACGGCGAGCCTGCCTTCTCGAGCGCCGCCTCGAACGAGCCGCTCACCGGCGCGGGAGGCGTCTGGCGTGACTCGGAGAGGAGCCTGAGACCCTCTCCGCTCACTCCCACGACGAAGAGCTTCTCGCGGTCGAGGGAGAGGAGGCACACGAAGCGCCGCGAGCCGAGCGGGAGCGTCTCGAGGAGCGCGAGCCGCCGGCCCGCGCGGAGGCCCCGCGCTCCGTACTTCCGCCGCGCGACGGCGAGGACGACCGCGAGGGCGGCCGCGAAGAGCACGAGTCCGACGATCGTTCGCGTGAGAAGGCCGTCGAACGGATCTGCCGCTGCCGGGGCCCCCTCGGCCTCGAGCGCGAGAGCGTCGCCGGAGGCGCCGGGGAGACCCGCGGCGACGAGCGCCCCGAGTAGGGCGACGGCAGCGATCCCGGCGGCGGCGACCGATCTTCGGCGCGTCATCCACATGACGGGCGGCGGCGCCTCCTCCCTCGAGGACGGCGGACTCCGGACGGCGGGCCCGCCCCGCGGCGGGCTCCGATGCGCCCCTATCGGAAGAATCGTCCGGAATCTGGAAAGGCCGTCCGCCGCGCCCGCGGACGCCGTGTCCCGCGGGCCCTCCCGTCAATACAGGCGGCCGGGAACCGATGCGATCTCGCACCGATCCCCGGCCGCATCCGACGCCGCGCGGGCGTCGACTACGTCCGACACCCGGTCAGTTCGGGAGCGTCGCCGACTGGGCTCCCGTGTAGTGGAGCTCGTGGCCGGCCACGAAGTCCACGCGCACCGCCTGGGAGAAGACGCCGAGGAGCGCGGGGCCGAAGCCGAAGTCGCCCGCCGTCACCGGGTTGCCGGCGAGGTCGAGGACGCGGCGGCCGTCGATCCGCACCCAGCCCGTCTGCTTCACGAACTCGCTCGGATCGCCGTTCAGATTCCGCGCGACCGCGGAAACCTGCGACAGCTCGACCTGAGTCCAGCAGATGAACTTGAACGTGCGCGAGAACCGGTCTTCCTTGTTGTTCCAGAAGAGGAAGTCGACCTCGTTGATGAAGTCCTGGCCGGAGGTGCTCATGAGCGTGAGCTGGTTGTCGAACACGCCGTCCCGCTCCTCGAAGAACGAATCGATGAAAAGGACGTCCGGGAAGGCCGCGTAGGCGTCGCCGAACGACGCGTCGCCCGGATCGATGATCTCGTGCCCGCAGGTCGAGTCGGAGCCGCTGCCGATCGCCTGGAACGAGTACGGGATGTAGCACCAGAGGATGTCGAGGTTCGAGTTCGCGATGTAGGCCGAACCGATGAGGTAGTCGAACGCGATCTTCTCGTCCGTGTCCGGCGTGAGCGCCGTCACCGTGAGGAAACCGATCTCGCCCTCGGGGTTGTGCGAGCTGGCGAGGACCGAAAGGGTGTCCGCCGGGGTCAAGTCCTCGAACCGGTCGAACTCGAGCCAGGGGGCCGGGATGCCGGCGTCGAGGTCCGCGAGCTGCGCGCCGTAATAGACGTAGTGGAGGCGCACGTCGCCGACCATCAGGTTGTCGTTGCCCTCGCAGACCGTGCGGTCCGAGTTGGTGTTGGTCACGTTGATGACGGTGGCCGTTGCGGGCTGCGAGTCGAAGCGCGGATAGACGAGGAGGCTCGCCGGTTCCATGTGGAAGGGCTGCGCGAGCGCCACGGAGGAAACACCGACCGCGAACAGGCCCGCGAGCGCCTGGGTCATGAGCCGCTTCATTCTAAGTCTCTCCTTTCAGAGTGAGAAAAAGTCGCCGCCGCGGGATGCCTCTGCTCGCCCGCACGTGCGCGGAGTTCGGCTCGTGCCGATCGCCGCCGACCGAGCCTCGAAGGCTGAGCGCGAATCGAGAGCGAGAATTCTCCCGACCCGAAACACGGGGATACCGGAGCAATCGTCGTTCCCCGCTCGGCCCGCCGAGGACGCAGGCGGCAAACCCTCTCTCGGGCCGCGCTTCCGCGCGCGGCGCGAACTTTTCCGGATGGACGATCGAGTCCGGATGGTCGATCCGCGTCTATCGCTTTGAACATCCGTCGAATTGAGGGGACGCGAATTCGTCCTCGCCCTCGCACTTCCGGAAGAGCCGCTATTGACAGCATCTGGAAAGTCTCTTTAAGATCGAATCCTTCACCGGACTCGGCGCGTGACCGCGGAGGACGTTCCTCTCGAAGCCCCCCAGGCTCGCGAGCGCTGCCGAGTGCCCCAAGTCGTGAAAAGGAGGTTGACGTGAAGAGGGGACTACACAGGAGATTCTTCAAACCCGCCGCGATGGCCGCCCTGTTGGCGGCGTTCGCGGCCGGCCGGCCCGCGAGCGCGCAACCCGAGCCGCCGGATCTGGATCCGGTCGCGTCGCTCAAGACCATCCCGACGCCCGGTCCGGACAACATCTCGGACTTCATCCGCGACAAGCGGGCCGCCGAGATCCTCGGAAAAGCGCTGTTCTTCGACATGCAAGCCGGAGGCGACGGCATCCAGTCCTGCGCGACGTGCCATTTCCACGCGGGCGGCGACTCGCGGTCGCGAAACCAGGTGAGCCCCGGCCTTCTCGGCGGGGACGTGACGTTCCAGACCGGCGGCCCGAACTACCAGCTCACCGCCGCCGACTTCCCGCTGCACCGCCTCGCGGACCCGACCGACCGTGACTCGGCGGTCCTCCGCGACAGCAACGACGTGATGTCGTCCCAGGGCGTGCCGCTCACGATGTTCACCGACATCGACGTGGCCGACGACTTCGACAAGGGGGTCGCGACGCCGGATCCGGTCTTCAACGTCGGCGGCATCACGACGCGCCGGGTCGAGCCGCGGCAGACGCCCACGGTCATCAACGCGGTGTTCTTCTTCCGGAACTTCTGGGACTGCCGCGCTCAGAACGACTTCAACGGCGTCAACCCGTTCGGCTCGCGCGATCCGAACGCGAAGGTCGTCAAGGCCTTGAGCCGGACGAACCTCAAGGAGCGCCGGGTGAGCCTCAAGGACTCGTCGCTCGCCTCGCAGGCCGTCGGCCCGCCGCTCAGCGCGTTCGAGATGTCGTGGGACGGGCGCACCTTCCCGAAGCTCGGGAAGAAGCTCCTGTCGCTCCGCCCGCTCCAGAAGCAGCTCGTCCACCCGCATGACAGCCTCCTCGGCATCTACGCGAGCAGCTCGTCGGTCCCCGGCTTCGGCCTCAACACCACGTACGCCGCGCTCATCCGGCAGGCGTTCAAGCCGTGCTGGTGGGACGCGAACCGCATCATCAAGGTGAACGGCGACGGCAGCCTGAGCTTCCGGACCATCCCGCGGCGGCAGCTTCGAACCGATGAGTTCACTCTGATGGAGTACAACTTCTCGCTCTTCTGGGGACTCGCGATCCAGTGCTACGAGTCGCTCCTCCGGGCTGACGACACGCCGCTCGACAAGTTCTTCGACGGCGATCCGAACGCGCTCACCGCGCAGGAACAGCGGGGCTTCGCCATCTTCAATGACAAGGGCAAGTGCGTGAACTGCCACGGTGGGCCCGAGCTGACGAACGCGTCCGTTCGAAACGTCCGGAACCAGCGCCTCGAGCGGATGATCATGGGCGACAACCGGGAGGCCGTCTACGACAACGGCTTCTACAACATCGGCGTGCGACCGACGGCCGAGGACGTGGGCGTCGGCGGCACCGATCCGTTCGGCCTGCCCCTCTCCGAGGCCCGGCTCGCCCAGATGGGCCTCTTCGTGGATCCGAACACGCCCGTGGCTCCCGGCGACCGCGTCGCGGTCGACGGCGCGTTCAAGGCCGCGCATCTAAGGAACCTGGCCATGACCGCCCCGTTCTTCCACAACGGCGGCCAGGCCACGATCCGGCAGGTGGTCGAGTTCTACAACCGCGGCGGCGACTTCCACGACGAGAACATCGACAACCTCGATCCGGACATCCAGCGGCTCAACCTCACCGAAGAGGAGATCGACGATCTCGTCGCGTTCCTCACCACCGGCCTCCTCGACCGGAGAGTCCTCTATCGAATGGCGCCGTTCGACGGCCCGGGCCTCACGCTGCCGAACGGGCACGCCGGCGACGAGAACGCCACGGTCAACGGCGGCAGCGGACGAGCGGTGACGCAGTTCATCACGATCCCGCCCACCGGACGCCACGGCAGCATGGTCCTGCTTCCCAACTTCCTCGAGTAGCCTTCCGTCCCACTGCGGCTGGCGCCTCGACGGCGCGCCGGCGCGCACCCGAAAGGGGTGCGCCGGCGCGCCGTTTTCTTTCCCTCGTCCCGCCGGCGGCGGCCGTCGCGCGGACGCCCGGGCCCGGATCTGATAAAGTCGCGCCACGGTGTCACCACCCTCCCCTCACAGATGATCCGCACCGAGACGCGCGGCCCGGTCCTCGTCCTCGAGCTCTCCCACGGGCGCGCCAACGCGTTCGATCTCGAGCTCTCGCTCGAGATGGAAGAGGCGTTCGCCGAGTTCGAGCGCTCCTCCGCGGCGAAGGCGGCCGTCGTCACGGGAACGGGCCGCATCTTCTCGGCCGGGGTCGATCTCCTTCGAGTCCTCGAGGGCGGCGCGTCCTACGCGGCCGAGTTCCTGCCGGCCCTGTCGCGCTCCCTCGCGGCCGTCTTCTTCGCGCGAAAGCCCGTCGTCGCGGCCGTGAACGGCCACGCGGTCGCGGGCGGGTGCCTCCTCGCGGCCGCGTGCGACCGGCGCCTCATGGCGCGGGGCGACGGCCGCATCGGGGTGCCCGAGCGCCTCGTCGGCGTCCCGTTCCCGGCGCTCGCGCTCGAGATCCTCCGATTCACGGTGCCGCCCGGCCGGCTCGGCGAAGTGGCCTACCTCGGTCGGACGTACGCGCCCGAAGAGGGGCTCGCGCTGGGCCTCGTCGACGAGGTCGTCGAGGCCGGCGACCTCCTCTCGCGCGCCGTCGAGGCGGCCGAGAAGCTCTCGGCCGCCCCGGGGCCGGCGTTCGAGCTGACGAAGGCCCAGCTCCGCCGCCCCGCCCGCGACTTTCTCGACCGGCACGCCGCGGCGATCGACGAGGACGTCGCGCGGGCGTGGGCGGCGCCGGAGGCGGCCGCGGCCATCCGGGCTTACGTCGAGAAGACGCTGAAGAAAAAGTAGGCGGCGGCCCCTTCGCGCTTTTCCTCCCGGCTCAACACGCCCCCGCGGTCCCTCCGATGATCCGGATCCGCCCGGGGAGGGCGTGCGCCCATGCCGCGTCCCGCAACAGGCCGCGTTTCCGTCGTCGTCGTCACCTACAACTCCGAGCGCGACATCGGTCCGCTCGCGGCGTCGATCGCGGCGCACTCGCGTCTCGTCCGCGAAGTGATCGTCGTCGACAACGCGTCGACCGACGGAACGGCGGCGGCGCTCCGGGCGATTGAGGGAACGGCCGGCCTGACGATCCTCCGCAACGCGCGGAACGAGGGGTACTCGATCGCGGCGAACCGCGGCATCCGCGCGGCGACCGGAGACCTCGTCGTCCTCCTCAATCCCGACACGCGGGTGACGGAAGGCTGGGACGCCCGACTCGCGGCGCACGCCGACGCGCCGGGCGTGGGCGCGGTCGGCCCGGTCTCGAACTACGTCTCGTGGGAGCAGCGCGTCGAGCGATACCTGGACGAGGTGCCGCAGAGGATCGACCTCGAGAGTCTCGCCCGCGCCGTGGCGAGCCGGAACGCCGGCCGTTCCCTCGAGTCACGGCTCCTCATCGGCTTCTGCCTCATGGTTCCGCGCCGTGTGTTCGACGAGGTCGGGCTCTTCGACGAGACGCTCGTCCTCGGAAACGACGACCTCGACTTCTCTTGGCGCCTCGGGCTCGCGGGAAAAAAACTCCTCATCGCGACCGACGTCTTCGTCTACCACCGCGGGCAGGTGTCGTTCGGCTCGCGGCCGCGGGCCGAGACCGACGCGGCCGTGGAGGCCAGCACCGACCGCCTCTACCTGAAGCTCGAAGCCCACTACGGGCGGGGACGGGTCCCGCCGGGGCGGGACCTCTGGGGCATCGAGTGGTTCCGGCCCACCGCGCTCGCCGGCCGGGAGGAGGCGCGTCCGGACGGGCCCGCGCCCCGGACGTCGATCGTGATCCCGGTCCACGACCAGCTCTCCTACACGAAGCTCTGCCTCGAGAATCTCCGCCGCTTCACGAAAGCAGGCGAGTACGAGATCGTCGTCGTGGACGACGGATCGCGCGACGGCACGGCGGAGTTCCTCTCCGGGGAAAAGGACGTCCGCGTCGTCACGAACCCGTCGAACCTCGGGTTTCCCGCGGCGTGCAACCGCGGCATCCGCGCCGCGCGCGCGACGAACGAGATCGTCCTCCTGAACAACGACGTGGTCGTGACCGAGGGCTGGCTCGAGGGCCTCCTCCGGGCCGCGGCGCCTCCCGACGTCGGGCTCGCCGGCCCGGTCACGAACCGCGTCAAGGGCCGGCAGAAGGACGAGTCCGCCGGCTACGACGACCTCGACGACATGAGGCGGCACGCGGCCGAGACCGCCCGCCGGCGCCGGGGAATTCACGTCGAAGCCGAGACACTCATGGGCTTCTGCCTCCTCGTGAAGCGCGGCGTCTTCGAGAGGATCGGCCTCCTCGACGAGCGTTTCGGCCTCGGCAATTACGAGGACGACGACCTCTGCCTCCGCGCGGGGAAGGCCGGCTTCCGCCTTCGCATCGCGTCGGACGTCTTCGTGCACCACTACGGCTCGCGCACCTTCGCCGCGCGCGCGGCGAGCTACGACGAATTGCTCGAGCGAAACCGGAAGCTCTTCGACGAGAAATGGCGGAAGGACGGCGTGACCGCCGCGCCCCGGACGCCCGCTTGGCCCCCCCTCCCCGAGGAGTCGGCGACATGACGACGATGGCCCAGCCGAAAGAGCCCGAGCCCTCTCGCGACGGAGCGCCGTCCGCGCCCTCGTCGCGCTACGAGCGCGCATGGGACGACTACAGCCGGTTCTGGGACCGGGACCCGTTTTTCCGCGCTTACGGATACCTGGGCGACGAGTGGGGCTCCGACGACTGGGTGCGCCACTGCGTCGAGACGCACGTCAAGCCGTGGATCACGCCGGAGTCGCGGGCGCTCGAGATTGGGCCCGGAGGCGGGCGCTACACGATCCGGGTCGCGCCTCTCTGCCGCTCTCTCGTCTGCGTCGACGCCTCGTCCGAGATGATCCGCCGTTCCGAGCGGCGGCTCGCCCACCTCGGCCACGTCGAGTTCGTGAAGGGGAACGGCACCGACCTCTCCGGCATCCCCGGCGAAAGCGTCGACTTCGCCTTCTCGTTCAACGTCTTCGTCCAGCTCGCGATCGAGGACGTGTACGGGTACCTCGAGGAGCTGAAGCGCGTTCTGTCGCCGGACGGCATCGCCGTCATCCACTACGCGAGCCTCTCGGGCGACGACGGCTGGAAGCACTTCATCGCGCGACGCCGCGAGTGGTCGGCGGACCCGCTCCAGCGGGGGCGGTTCGGAGAAATGACGATCGCGATGATGGACCTCTTCGCCGACCGAGCCGGGCTTGCCGTCGTCAAGAACCAGACGATGGCCCGCGACGCCGTCGCGGTGCTGTCGAACGCGACGCCGGCCTACCCCGTCCGCGAGCGCGCGGGCGGCGGCGGCCCGACGCGACGCGACTTCCGGCACTTCGACCTCTTCCTCGACGAGATCGCCGGGGACGACGGCCACGCCGATACGCACGAGGAGCCCGCCGACGCGGCGACGGCGGAACTCGTCGGCCGCTGGGTCAAGGGTCTCGGCGTGAAGAGCGCCATCGACCTCGGTGGAGGATCGGGTCCCGTCCTCGACGGCCTCCAAGACGCGGGCGTCGAAGTGGCGGGTCTCTCTCGCGGCGACCGGCCGTCCGAGCACCCGGTCGTCCACGCGGACCCGCACTTCTCGACGCTGCACGCGGGATCGGTCGATCTCCTCGTGGCGCGCGGCGTCCTCGAGCGGTCTCCCATGCCCCTCCTCCTCCTCATGGAGATGAGCCGGATCACGCGCCGGTTCGCGATCGTCGTCGTCAGAAGCGACGGCGAGGGCGCGGCCGACCGGCGCGAGACGTGGAGCGTCCTGTCGAAGGCCATGTGGCGGAAGCTCTTCCGCCGCGCCCGATTCGCGATCCGCGCGGAGGACGACGCCGAGGTGGCGCCGGGAGCCGTCGCCTGGCGGTTCCTGCTCGAAAAGGCTTGAGACGAAGGGCCCGTATTGCCGAAGTCGTTCGGAGCGGAGCGGATACCAACATGATCAAGGCCACCATCGTCGTTCCGACCATCCGTGAGAGCTGCATTCGCGACTTCCTGAGAACGTGGGAGCGCGAGTTTTCGAGCGCCCACGTCATCGTGGTCGAGGACAACCCGGAAAAAACCTTCGACCTCGGCCGGTACCCGAACGTCTCGCACTACTCCTGGGCGGACATCGATTCCGAGCTGGGCTCGTCGTCGTGGATCATCCCGAGGCGCACCGACTGCGTCCGGTCCTACGGCTATCTCAAGGCGTGGCAAGAGAAGCCGGACATGATCGTGACCCTCGACGACGACTGCTATCCGATGGAACAGGACAACAGTCGCACCGGCTTCCTCGCGCGGCACTGGGCGCGCCTCGAGGAAGGCGGCGACGAAGACGCGTGGCAGCAGAGCGGCCGCGGCGTCGTGACGCGCGGCGTGCCGTACTTCCACACGCGGCGCCGCCGGCGCTGCGTTCTCAATCACGGACTCTGGACGCGCGTCCCCGACTACGACGCCCCGACGCAGCTCGTCGAGGCGCGGCTCGGGCGCGTGTTCTCGTTCTCGAACCAGACGATCCCCGCGGGCCGCTACTTCCCCATGTGCGGCATGAACGTCGCGTGGAGGCCCGAGGTGACGCCGGCCTTCTACTTCCTGCTCATGGGCCGCAACTACGAGTTCGATCGCTTCGGTGACATCTGGGCCGGCGTCTTCGTGAAGCGGATCTGCGACCACCTCGGGGTCGCCGTGCTCTCCGGCGAGCCCGCGGTGGACCACCAGCGAGCGTCCAACGTCTGGGCGAACCTGAAAAAGGAAGCACCGGGGCTCGAGGTGAACGAGACGCTCTGGACCGCCGTCGACGCCGTCACGCTCACCGGGACGACCTTCGGCGAGTGCTACCGCGAGATCGCCGCGGGCCTGCCGCTCCAGTGCGCGGCGGGCGAGTACATGAAGAAGCTCGGCCAGGCGATGGTCGCGTGGACCGATCTCTTCGAGCAGACGATTCCCGAGACGAGCGGATCGGCGACGCCGATCCTCGCGGGCTAGCGGACGGAGCGAGTGACAGGATCATGGCGCCAAGACGTGTCGTCGTCGTCGTGCCGACGCTGAACGAGCGCCCGACTCTCTCGGCTTGCCTCGAGAGCATCCGCGACACGGCCGGGCATCCCGATTGGGAGCTCGTCGTCGTGGACGGCGGCTCGACCGACGGGAGCCTCGAGTGGCTCGAGCGCCAGGCGTGGCTCACGATCATGAAAGAGCCGCGACGCGGCGTCGCTCCCGCCCTCAACTCCGCCTTCCGCGCGGCGCGGGACGCCGACGTCGTTCGCGTCCACGCCGACGTCGTCTTCGAGACGAAGGGCTGGCTCGCGATCCTCGCCGAGGCCGCGCGCTCGCTGCCGAAGGCGGGCGTCGTCGGCGCGAAGCTCGTCTACCCCGACGACCGGATCCACTCGGTCGGGCGGAACTTCGTCACGGGCGTCGGTCTCGTCGATCGCCACGCGAACCTGAAGCGGTTCGCCCCCGACGACGGCAAGGGCGGAGACCCGGTCGAGGTCGATTCGGTCCCCGGCGCGCTCGCCTACCTGACGCGAGAAGCGATCGAGGCGACCGGCGGCCTCGACGAGGAGTACCGGCCGGTCTACCTCGACGACGACGACTTCTGCTTCGCGGCTCGGCACCGCGGATTCAAGGTGTACGCGCATCCCGGAGTGAAGGCCGTCCACTACTCGCCGGTCTGGGGCCCCACGACCCACCACCCCATCCACGACCCGGACGGGCTCGTCTTCAAGGTCATGGCCTTCCGCGACGCGGTCCTCAGCTCGCACGCCGAGCGCTTCGAGTCGAAGTGGGGCTTCAACCCGCGCTTTCCCGATCTCGCCGAGGTGAGGCGCCTCTACGGCGGCACGGAGGTGTGCTGGCGGATCGGCGAGCCGATGCGCTTCACGCCGCGCGAGTGGCCGCCCGCGGTCGACCTCGTCATGGTGACGTGGAACAACCGCGCGACGCTCGAGCGATGCCTCGCGAGCTTGGCCCAGACCCGCTACCCGAAGCTCCGCCTCCACGTCACCGACAACGGCAGCAAGGACGGCACCGTCGACTGGCTGCGCGGGATCGCCGAGACCTTCCCCTTCCCCGTCGAGGTCCACGCGCTTCCGGTCAACGCGGGCGTCGCCGTCGGCTTCAACTGGTCGATCGTGAAGGGCGACGCGGAGCTCGTCGCGCGGATCGACGACGACGTCATCGTGCCCCCCGACTGGCTCGAAAAGCTCGTGGAAGGCTTCCGCACGCGGCCCTACGCGGGCTGCGTCGGCCCCAAGATCCTGAACGACAACGCGAACGCCGACATCCAGTGCGGGCCTTACCGGATGTACCCGTCCGTCTACGGGCACGACCGCGAGCCCGACGCGGGCCAGGCCGACTACCTCGCTCGCTGCGCCCACGTCCGCGGCTGCTGCAACGTCTACCGGCGCGACGTGCTCGAGAAGGTGGGTCTCTTCGACCTCAGATTCAGCCCGAGCCAGTACGACGATCCGGACCACCACGCCGCGCTCCTCGCGGCCGGCTACGAGATCCTCTACGAGGGCCGCGTGGCCGTCGTGCACGCTCTTCAGAGCGGGGCCGGCCTTTCCTTCGCCGCGCTCAGCAACAAGTGGGCGAACCGCGACAAGCTCTTCGGCAAATGGGGCGGGGACATCTGGAACATCCTCGACCGCGCGCTCGACGAGTCGCGCGAGGGCCGCTACCTGCCCGACGACGGCGACACCTCCGCCTATCTCGCGACGCTCCCCGGACCGGAAGCGTACCCGCGGCTCGACGCGAAGCGGGCGAACGAGGCGACGAGGTCCCGGATCGAGCGGATCCTCCGCGTGCGCGATCTCACGCTCTCGCTCGGGGGACACCGTCAGTACTACTGGGACGACGTCCTCGACCAGACCCGCGCGCTGAGGCGCGACGGGTTCTTCCAGTCCGCGGCCGACCTGCTCCATTCGCTGATCGACGTGGTGCCGGCCCATCCGGTCGCGCTCCTCGAGCTTTCCGAGTCGTACGAGGCGATGGGCGACCTTTCGCGCGCGGAGAAACTCCTCTTGCGGGCGGTCCGTCTCGATCCAGCGAACGCGGACGCGCGGCGCCGCCTCGCCGAGACGTCGGACCGCATCGTTGTGGGACAGTCGGCGAGCCGAGCGGCTCTCTCCGCTCCCGCCGACAAGTCCGCCGAGATCGGCGAGTCGATCGCCGGCCGCGCCGCGAAGCCGTCCGGCAAGAGCCTTCGCGTCCTCATGGTCAACACGTTCGAGCGCCGAACCGCGGGCGGCGACATGCACCAGGTGAAGAAGACTCGCCAGGCGCTCGAGAAGGAGGGGATCGAGGTCGACGTCGCGTACGCGCCGCGGCCCGATCCCAGGGGCTACGACCTCGTGCACGTCTGGAACCTCTGGTTCCCGGCGCAGACTCTTCCCCAGGTGAAAGGCATCCGCGTCGCTTTGCCGCGCACTCCGATCGCGCTCTCCCCGATCTACTGGGACATGGCCGAGAAGGCGTGGTCCGACATGGCGATCATGTCGGTTTTCCGCTCGGCCGAGACCGAAGCCGAGCTCCGCGAGCGCCTGAAGCACCTCGCGAACGGGACCCTTTCGATTAACGGACTCCGCCGGACAGACCGGCGCGAGCCGAACTTCACCGGCTACGAAGACTACCAGCGGCAGATCCTCGAGCTGGTCGATCACTGCCTCCCCAACAGCGAAGCGGAGATGCGGAACCTCGAGACCGCGCTCGGGGTGAGGCCGCCGTCCTTCACCGTCGTCCGGAACGCGGCCGAATCCGAGGTCTTCGACGCGGCGACGGGCGAGTGGTTCGAGCGCGAGTACGGCGTCAAGGACTTCGTGGTCACCGTCGGCCTCGTCGAGTCGCGGAAGAACCAGCTCATGCTCCTCCACGCGCTCGCGGAGACGTCGATCCCCGTCGTCGTCATCGGCCGGAACTACGACCGGAACTACCTCCGGCTCTGCCAGCGGTTCGCCGGGGACAAGCACAAGACGATCTTCATCGAGCACCTGCCGCACGACCGCCTCGCCTCCGCGCTCAAGGCGGCTCGGGTCTTCGCGCTCCCGTCGTGGATGGAGTGCTGCTCGTTCGCGAACGTCGAGGCCGCGCTCGCGGGCTGCTCGCTCGTCGTCTCCGACAGGACGAGCGAGCCCGAGTACTTCGGCGAGGCGGCGTACTACTGCGACCCGGCGAGCGTCGAGTCCATCCGCGACGCCGTCGTCGCGGCCTTCGAGAACCGGGACGCCGACGCTCCGAAGCGGGCGCGCCTCCGCGAGCTTTTCACGCGGAAATACACGTGGAAGAACGCGGCGCTCCGCACGATCGAGGGATACCGGCGTGCGTTCGCGGCGCGCGGGCTTCCGTTCCCCCACGACGCCGCGACGGAAACGGCGGCGCGCGGCGGCTTCGAGACGGTCCTCGCCTAGGGCGCCGCCATGCAGCTCAAGGTGCCGTTCCTCTTCCCGAAGGACACGGTCTTCTTCTTCCTCGTCGGCTGCATGAAATCGGGGACGACCTGGCTCATGGACGTCCTCGATTCGCATCCCGACGTCTGCTGCCAGGGCGAGCTACACCCGATCGAGTCCCTCGACAGCCCGCTCACCTCGCCGCCGCCCACGCTCGAATCGGTCGCCGCGCACGCCGAGGCTCTTCACCGCTGGTGGGCGATGCCGAACAGCGCGTGGAACGAGCCGTTCCGGTCGAGCGGAGTGCTCGCGCAGGCGCACCGCGATCTCGACGTCGACCTCGTCCGCTTCTTCTCCGAGTGGACGATGATGCGGTTCGTCATGGCGACCGGGCGCGACGTCCCGAAGGCCATCGGCGACAAGTCGCCGTCCCACACGAGGTTCCTGCCGCAGAAGATCCGGCGATTCTTCGGCCCGTACGAGCCGGTCGTCCTTCACCTCGTCCGCGACCCGAGAGACGTCCTCGTGTCGCGGTGGTTCCACGTCCGAAAGCTGCAATGGGCGGGGAGCCGGGACTTCGGCCACGGCTTCCGGAGCGCGGCCGACCGCGCGGCCTGCGAGCGGCTCATGAAGTTCCCCGACCGGCCGACGCGGAAGGGCGAGCGGTTCGTCACGAACCCGAACTTCCTGGAGGACGTCCTTCGGGAATGGTCGGACGTCAACGAGACGCTGGCCGCGAGCGGGCCGCAGTTCTTCGGCAGCAACTACGTGCGGGTCCGCTACGAGGACCTCCGGAGCGACCTCGAGGGCTCGCTCGCGGTGATTCTCCGGACGCTCGGGGTCGACGCCTCTCCGGAGCGGGTCAGGACGATGCGCGAGTCGAGCGACGCGGCGCGGAAAGCGCGAAAGACGGCGACGTTCAGGAAAGGCGTCGTCGGCGGATGGCGGCGTCACCTCTCCCCCGAGGAGCTGGCCGCCATCCGAGTCCTCGCGCCGCTCGGAGCGGCGCTGGGTTACGACCTCATCGACACGAACTTCTCGGATCGCGAAACGAGAGCGGGAGCGACGACATCATGAAGAGCGGTTTCTGCATCTGGTTCACGGGACTGTCCGGCGCCGGGAAGAGCACGCTCGCGCAGGCGATCGCGCCACGCCTCGAGAAGCTCGGGTTCCCCCTCGAGATCCTGGACGGCGACGAGGTGCGGAAGAACCTTTCGAAGGGCCTCGGCTTCTCGCGAGAGGACCGGGACGCGAACGTCCTCCGCATCGCGTACGTGGCGCGCGCGGTGACGAACGCGGGCGGCTGCGCGATCACGTGCGCGATCTCGCCCTATCGCTCGGTGCGCGACCAGGCCCGCGCGCAGATCGGCCGGTTCGTCGAGGTCTTCGTCGCGACGCCCCTCGAGGAGTGCGTCAAGCGCGATCCGAAGGGCCTCTACAAGAAGGCGCTCGCCGGCGAGATCCCGAACTTCACCGGCGTCTCAGACCCGTACGAGCCGCCCCCCAGTGCGGAGATCGTGGTGGAGACCGCGGGCCGGACGGTCGCGGAGTCGGCGGACTTCGTCATGCGACGGCTCTCGGAGCTCGGGTACCTTCCCGGCGGCCGCATTTGCCCGCACGGCGGGCGCCTGGTCGAGCGCGTCGCGGCCGGCGCTCGGCGCGACGAAACGACCGAGTGGGCGCGGCGGCTCCCGCAACTCGAGGTGAGCGAAGAAACGGCGGACGACGCCTGGAACATCGCACACGGCGTCATGAGCCCGCTCGACGGGTTCCTTCGCGAGGCCGACTACTGGTCGGTCGTCGACAACCGCCGCCTCGCGGCGGGCCACTGGTGGACCATACCGATCGTTCTCGACGTCTCCGAGAAAGACGCGAAGCGGCTCGGCTCGCGATGCGTCCTGACGCGCGGCGGCGAGCCGATCGCGATCATGGACGTCGAGTCGAGGTACGAGCCCGATCGAGGCGCGCTCTCCCGCGCGGTCTTCGGCACGAACGATCCGTCGCACCCCGGGGTGGCGCGCGTCGCTTCGATGGGCGACGTGTTCCTCGGCGGCCCGATCGAGTGGATCGGCTCGTCGCGCGGCCCGCTCGGCCGCCACAGGATGACCCCGCGCGAGACGCGAGCGCTCTTCGACGCCCGCGGCTTCACGACCGTGGCCGCGTTCCAGACTCGAAACGTCCCGCACCTGGGCCACGAGCACCTGCAGCGGCTCGCGCTCAACACGTGCGACGGCCTTTTCGTCAACCCCGTGATCGGCAAGAAGAAGGCAGGTGACTTCCGCGACGAGGCGATCATCGCGACGTACGAGACGCTGACCCAAGGCTTCTACCCTCAGGAGCGCGTGGTCCTCGGCACGCTCCACATGGCGATGCGGTACGCGGGGCCGATGGAGGCCATCCACCACGCGATCCTGCGCAAGAACTTCGGCTGCACGCACATCGTCATCGGCCGCGACCACGCCGGCGTCGGGACCTTCTACGCTCCGTTCGCCGCGCAGGAGATCTTCGATGAGTTCCCTGGGCTCGGCATCCGGCCGCTGAAATACCCCGAGTCGTTCTTCTGCACGACGTGCGACGGGCTCGCCACCACGCGCGACTGCCCGCACGACGCGGCCGCGCGCCTGACGGTGAGCGCGACGCAAATCCGAAACGCCCTCTCGGACTCGACGGCCGTCTTGACGCACCGCATGCGGCCCGAGGTGCTCGACGCCATCCGGACGTTCGACGCGCCGCTCGTGACCGACGACACGAAGCCCACGACGCAGCGCGACGGAGGCATCCCGGCGCCGGCGTGAGGCGGGCCCGCCCGGGGCCCGGACGGCACGACGTCCGGGCCCCGGGCGACGAATGACCGGCGCGCTCTCCCGCTACTCGGGCGGCTGGTACTCGAACGCTCCGAGATCGACCTTCGGCCGGCCGCCGGAAAGGCGAGGCTGGATGCTCGGATTCCCGTCCTTGTCCACGGGGCCGGGGTACCAGTCGAGGTCCTTGCTCGTGAGGAGCTGCACCCCCGGCCTGTGGATGTCGATGTCCACCGTGAGATCGCCGATGTCGATGCAGGGCGAGTCCTCGTTGAACCTCAGATCGCTGAGATAGGGCTCGCTGGACGCGCGCTCGTTCTCGGGCCCCGGAGAACCGAGCTCCGCGTCCACGTACAGCTCGAAGTCCAGGAATGACGGATCGGCACTGATGTTCATCGAAGGCCACGGGCCCGGTCTATCGACGCGGGTCAGCGCCTGAATGACCGAGTCGGTGATCGCGAAATGGTCGGGACTCTTCAGATCCCACTCAGCGGTCGTCTCCCGCGACAGCTCGTGCGCTTGAGACTTCTGGCGATCCGAGATGGCCCCCAGTCGGAGATTGTCGATCACGTTTCCCCACAGCACGCAATTGGCCATGCGCGTGTAGCCCGGGCCGATACCCGGGACGACGCTCCCGCGAACGCCGACCACGTGCGCGACGGCGCCCGCGCCCAGACTGGGATAGCGACTGTCACCGTTGTGTCCGTGGAACACGATGTTCTTCGTCAGCGTCGTGTTCGTCATGAAGAGGCGGCCGCTGCGATTCATGACGGCGCCACCGAACCGGAAGTTGCCCCGCAAGAAGGGCAGTTCCGCGAGCGGATCCGTCAGAGTCCACGGAGACAGGTCCTTTTTCGGTACGGTGTCGTCGGCGCGATTCCCCTGAAACGTGCTGTTGATGACATTGGCCTGGGCGTTGAAGAGGGCCAGCCCGCCCCCGTGGAGATTGGCGACGTTCCCGTCGAACTCGCAGCTCGCGACGTTGATGCGGACGCTTCCCCCATCGGACCGCATGTTCCCCGCCCAGATCGCGCCCCCCTCGAACCAGGACACGTTGCCGCTGAACATGCACTCCCTAAAGTCCACGGTCACGTCGAGCGGCGGAGGACTGCTCGTCGTGCCCTGACCGACGTAGACCGCCCCTCCGAACGTGGCCGCCTCGTTGGCCACGAACTGGCAGCGCTCGAAGACGTAGCGGCCCGACTCGGTGATCCGGACGGCTCCGCCGAATCGGTCATTGACCAGGTGGTCACGACTGACCATGTCCGGGTCGATCGCCGTGCCGTTCCGGTTCCCCGCGAAGAGGCAATCCTCGAAGAGCACGTCGGGTCGTGCACCGAAGAGCACCTCCACGGCAGCCGACGTCACGCCGGAATTCTCTGGACTTCCCAGGACCAACAGGTTCCTAAGGACCACTTGCCTGGGCGGCAGAGAATCAGTGAGGAGCCAGACGGCGGGGCTACTCCGCCCCGTGCGCTCGATTCGAAAACCGTCCAGCGTGCCGCCGCTGTCGAGGAGAACGACAGGGTTAAGCGGTACCAGGACGGAGTCGTTCGTCAGAGGATCCGAGTTCCGCGCGCCGCGCTTTTCCTCCGTGCCCGAGAAACCGCCGTAGACCGCTCCCGAGATGGCGCTGTCGACGAGGTCGCCGTACTGGCCGGAGCGACACCAGATCTCGGCCACGTCATCGGTGCAATCGGCGCTCCGAGCGCCGCTGCCAGCCAGGTCGAGCGCGCATCTGAGATTCAGGGCCTTGTCCCACGTCCGGCCGGCCTGGGGGTCGCTCGGATCGGCGCACGGAACGCCGTCTGGCACCACGCGGAGCACTCTCGCCGCGTGGATGTGGCACGCCCGGTAGACGCCCGCCGCCTCGTCCCGGACGAACAGCTCGTCGTCGTCCAGTATCCCGTCGCCGTCGGTGTCCGCGTTGGTCGGATCGAGCCGGACGATGTTTCCGTTTTCGTCCAGGACCTCGAGCCCGTCGGGACCGAGCAGCGCCATCTCCTCGAAGTCCGTCAGCCCGTCGCCGTCGGTGTCGGCAAGGCGCGGGTCCGAGCGCACGTAGCGTGGACTCGCGAGATCGAGTTCGGGCGCGTTCACGATCCAGCCCTCGATCTCGGTCCGGTCGTCGAGGCCGTCCTGGTCGGTGTCGAACCCGTCCGGCACGCCGTCACCGTCGAGATCGCGGCCTTCGTCCGAGGTCCCGAAGAGTTCCTCGTCGCGGCTCGCGAGGCCGTCGTCGTCCGCGTCGACGAGGTAGATGAGCCGGATCTCGTCTCCGGCGCGGAGCGTCAGGTCGGCGAAGTCGAACACGTCGTCGCCGGCGAAGGCCGGATCGGCGACCTCGTGTCTCACGATCCAGGCCGCGGAGGGGATCTGGAAGTCCCCGAGATCGCCGACGCCCGGGCCGCCGACGCCGCCGTAGGCCGCGCCCGCTCGCCCGCCGAGACGGGTGAGGACGCGCTCCGTGCGCGTCGCGCCCTCGATCTCGGGGTCCGGGAACTCGACCGCCGTGGTCGCGAAGTCGATCCGCAGGATCTTTTCGAGCGCCTCGCGGATCGTGATGCCGAGGTATCGCCCCCGCGGCCCGCGGCGCACGTTCGTCGCCACGCGGTAGAACTCGACGGTTCCGTCGCCGTAGTCGATCTCGACGATCGCCGTGCGCGGCAGCGTGGTCTCGACGAGGAAGTCGAAATCGCGGCCCTCCCCGTCGCGGAGGCTGAACTCGGTCGGCCGGAAGACGAGCGCGTCGGGATTGGCCATGAACTCCTTCACCCGGTCGACGTTGACGTCGTCCGAGCCCACGAGGATCGGGTCGGTCGCCTCCCCCGGCGCGAGGACGACGCTCGGGACGTCGGGCCTCAGCACCGCGAGCGTCTTGAACTGCTGCGGGCCCTCGTCTCCCGGCTCTGGCGAGCGGAGAAGCACCGTCAGCCCGAAGTTCTCGAGCTGATAGGCGATGGGAGTCGGGTTCGAGACGCTGACGCCCACGGCGATCGAGCCGGACGTCGCGGTCTCGGTCCGGACCTCGGAGTCGCTCTGGAAGCGCATGAACTCGCGGGTCACGGATCGGGAGGACGTGACGGTCGTCGTCTCCGTGGTCTCGCTCGAGTAGCCCCCGGTGACCCCCAATCCGACGCTCTTCTTGTTCTGCTTCTTTTTCGACTTCTTGTCGCCTTCACCCTCGGATTCGCTTCCGGCCTCGAATGACGGACTGACGGAACTCTCGAGGCTCCACCCGCTCGTCTTCGACTTCGACTTTTCCCGGACGAGCGAAGAGTTCTTCTCGATGCGGCTTCCGTACTCCCGGGTCCGCGACAGCTCCTCGGCGTACTGCACGTTCAAGCGCAGGTCGATGTCGCCCACGATCGCGATCTCGGCCGAGGGCATCTCGGCGACCAGCGGATTCCTCACGGGATCGTCGAACTCCTCGCAATCGGTGCGCCCGTCCCCGTCCGTGTCGGCGAGCGTCGGCGACGTGCCGACGACCCTCCACTCGTTCTTGTCGAAGAGGAGCGGATTCGGCGGAAGATCGCCCCGAGGGCCGCGCGCATCCCCGTCGGTGTCGACGCTCGCGGGCTTCGTCCTCCACACGCGCACCTCGTCCCGGTCGTCGAGCCCGTCCCCGTCCGTGTCGGCGGACCGGGGGTCGGTGCGCAACCGGTGCTCGACCCGGTCGCTCAAGCCGTCTCCGTCGGTGTCCCTCGACAGGGGATCGCTCGTCACGCGACGGGAAACGGCCGAAGCGGAGCCGTACCCCTCGAAGTCGACGGTGATGTCCCAGCCGACGAACTCCTGATGGTCCGTGAGCCCGTCCCCGTCCGTGTCCCTGCCGTCGTCCGGCGGGGGCCCGTCCTCGTCCACGGGCGGCGCCGATTCGGCCAGGACCGTCTTCTTGCTCTCGCTACAGGCGGCGAATAGCCCCGGAAGCGCGAAGATCGCGAGGATCCACGCGGCGCGGGCGCCGCGGTGCGACGAGACGGCTCCATCGGTGAGTGGGTTCATTCTTGTTCCTCTCTTTCTCGATCGCTTCGATCGCCGTGTCGCGGCCGCCGCGAGCGCCGGTGAATCGCGCGCCCCGAGCCCCCGGGATCGGCCGTATCGCCAACGCGCGAAAGGCGGCCGAGAGTCCCATGCCTTTTTCCTCATCTCCCGTAGTGGCGGGAACCACCCGCCACCGGCTCCCTGCCTTCGCCTAGAATGGGCCCGGAGACTGGAATCGATCAAAGGAGGCCATGTCCCTGCCCACACAGGCCGAGACGGCCGAGATCCTCAAGCAGTCGAGGAACGGTGATCGGGCGGCGATCGACAAGCTCGTCGCCACCGTCTACGACGAGCTGAAGGCGCTCGCGGCCCGGCACCTCCGCGGCGGCCAGAACGAGCGCTCGCTCACGCCGACCGTCCTCGTCCACGAGGCGTACGTGAAGCTCGTGGACCAGACGCGCGTGGAGTGGAAGGACCGCGCCCACTTCATCGGCGTCTCGAGCCATCTCATGCGGCGCGCGCTCTTGGAGCACGTCCGCGCGGAACTGGCACAGAAGCGAGGGGGAGGCCGGGTCCGCATCACGCTCCACGATGCGCTCACCGCGACACCAGAGCCGGAGGCCGACCTCCTCGTGCTGGAGGAAGCGCTCGACGCGCTCGAGAAGAGGAGCGAGCGCAAGGCAAAAGTCGTCGAACTGCGGTTCTTCGGCGGGCTCACTATGGAGGAGGCGGCCGAGGTGCTGGGCATCTCGAAAAAGACCGTCGAGAGCGACTGGTACTTCGCTCGCGCCTGGCTGAGCGGCGCATTGAAATAGGAAGGCGGCTGGTCGGAGAGAGACGCCGGAGATGGACCAGGACCGATTCGACGACGTCGAGCGGCTCTTCGAGGAGCTGCGTGAGCGCACGCCCGCGGAGCGGCGCGCGCGGCTCGGGCGGCCGGACGTCGCGCCGGAGGTCCGCGAGGAAGTCGAGCGGCTCCTTAAGGACCACGACGCGCCGAGCGCGATCCTCGAGGAAGCGGCGCTCGAGTCCCGCCCGCGGCTCACGCCCGCGCCGGGCGGAAGGCCGCCTCCGTCCGGAGGCGCGGCGCCGATGCCCGAGAGGATCGGGCGATACAAGATCCTCGGTCTCTGCGGCCGCGGCGGGATGGGAACGGTCTACGTCGCCGAGCAGGACCACCCGCGCCGGCGCGTCGCGCTCAAGATGCTCCGATCCGACGTCCTCTCCGAGCGCCTCCTACGGCGATTCGAGCGCGAGACCGCGATCCTCGCGCAGCTCCAGCATCCGGGCATTGCCCAGCTCTACGACGCGGGGACCGTCGAGACCCTGGCCGGCCGCCAGCCGTACTTCGCCATGGAGCTGGTCGAGGGGAAGCCCCTCCTCGAGCACGTCGAGCGACGGGGCCTCGGCGTCCGGGCCCGCCTCGAGCTCTTCGTCCGGGTCTGCGACGCCGTCCACCACGCCCACCTGCAGGGGGTGATCCACCGCGACCTCAAGCCCGACAACGTCCTCGTCGTCGACGAAGGTCCCGTGGGTGAGGGCTCTGAGCACGGGATCGGTCGGCCCAAGGTGCTCGACTTCGGCATCGCGCGGGCGACCGACTCGGACGTCCAGATCACGACGCAGAGGACCGACGTCCGCCGCCTCATCGGAACGCTCCCGTACATGAGCCCCGAGCAGGTCGACGGCGACCCGAGCCGGCTCGACCGGCGGAGCGACGTCTACTCGCTCGGCGTCGTCCTCTACGAGCTCTTGGTCGGGCGGCTGCCCTACGACCTCGAGCACCGATCGGTCCCCGAGGCGCTCCGAATCGTCCGCGAGTCGGATCCGACGCCCTTGAGCACGATCCGCCCCGTCTTCCGCGGCGATCTCGACACGATCGTCGCCAAGGCGCTCGAGAAGGACATGGCGCGCCGCTACGCCTCGGCCGAAGCCCTGGCTCAGGACATCCGCCGCCATCTCGCCGATCGGCCGATCGCGGCCCGGCCGCCGAGCGCCTTCTATCACCTCCGGAAGTTCGCCCGGCGAAACAAGGCGCTCGTCTCGGGGATCGCGGCCACCGTCGTCGTCTCGATCGCGGGCGCGATCGTTGCCCTGAACTTCGCCGTCGAGTCCGCGAGCAACGCGGCCTCGGCGCGAGCGAAGGCGTACCGCGCGAACATCGTGGCCGCCGCCGCCCAGCTCGACACGCAGCCACTCGCCGCCGCCCGCCGTCTCGCCGGCGCGCCCGAGGAGCTGCGCAACTGGGAATGGCGATACCTCTCGGCGCGCCTCGAGCCGCTCGTCGATTACTCGGCCGATCCCGGCGTCGTCGAAGCGCGGATCCAGTGCGGCGCCTTCCGTGCGGACGGCGTGCCGCTCCGCGCCCACGTGCGCGGCCGCGGGATCGAGATCGTCGACGTCCGGGAGGATCGTGTGATCCGGACTCTCGCCTTCCCGGGAAAGCCGGCCGTCGTGAGATTCTCGAGCGACGGCTCGCTCCTGGCGGCAATCACGGAGGACCGGAAATCGCTTCTCGTGTGGGACGCCGGCACGGGAGACCTCTTGGCCGAGGCGGCGATACCGGGGACGCTTCCCCCCCTGCCGCACGGCGTCGAGATCGGCTTCAGCGGCGACAGGACTCGGCTCGTCATCTCCTCCCGAGTCAAGTATGGCGCGGCGATCGTCGAGACCGCGACGGGCCGCGTCGTGTCGAGCATTCCCAGCGCGCACTCCACCTGGGTCAAGGCCGGCTTGAGCGAAGACGGGTCGCGCCTGGCGATGGCGAGCGACAGCGGACTCGTCGTCGTCGATCTCGCGAGAGGCGCCTCCGTTTCCCGCCCGGGCGAACTGGCGGCGTCGGCCGATGGGGCGCCGCCGGTCTTCAGCCCGGACGGCTCCCGCGTCGCGTGCGCCGTGAAGCAAGCCGTCCACGTCTACGACGCCGAAACCCTCGATCTCCTGGGCGTCCTCCGCGGACAGTACGCCCTCTCCCAGGGCATCGCCTTCTCGCCGGACGGGCGGCTTCTCGCCAGCGTGACGGAAGAGAACGTGCGCGTCTGGGATCACGAGAGCGGGCGACCTGTTCACGTGTTCAGCGAGATCGTCTCCCCGACGAAGCCGTTCGACTTCTTCGAGGCTCCCGTGAACTCGGTCGCGTTCAGCTCGGACGGCACTTGGGTGCTCGCGACCTCTCCGGCGGGAAGCCGCGTGTGGGAGGTCGACGCCGACGCGTCGCGGGTCCTCCGCGGCCACTCGAGGTGGGTTTACATGGCGGCCTTCAGTCCCGACGGCTCGATGATCGCCTCCAGCGGATGGGACGGCACCGTGCGGCTCTGGGACTCCCTCACCGGCGAGCCGCTCGCCACGCTGCCGTTTCCGACGCGGTGGCGGATCTCCGGCCTCGCTTTCTCGGCGGACGGATCCCTCCTCGTCGCCGCCGAGTGGTACGTGCGATCCGACCCGGAGCCGGACGGCCGCTGGCCGAGGCTCGGCAAGGTCGTCACCTGGGATGTCGCGTGCCCCTCCCGCACGGAACGCGTGCGCTCGTCACCGGATCCGCAATCGCCGGAGGCGACGGCCGGGAACGGGCATCCGGATCCGCTCCTGACCTACTTCCGTCTGGCCCGGACCGGATCGAAAGGAGTCAGCGAAAAAGGGGAGAACCTCGCGTCGGTCGAGGACGGGTCGCACGTCGCCGTCGGCCGTGACGAGCAGCTCTGGATCCTGGACATCCGGCGGGACGGATCGTGGCCGGTCCGAGACGTGGGATCACGACTCCCGATCGCCGTCGAAATCCCGTATCCGGGGCCGGAAGCCGTGTCCGTGGCCGTCAGCCCCGACGGCCAGCGACTGATCTCCGGTCACCGCGCGGAGACGACCGATCCCACGGCTCGCACGGGCCTCCTCCGCGTGTGGAACATCCCGAGCGGCTCCCTCCTCGCCACGATGGAGGGCCACCAGAGCGCGATCTACTCGGTCAACGTCAGCCCGGACGCCACGCGGATCGTATCGGCGGGCGCCGACCACTCTCTCTGTCTCTGGGACGCGGCGATGTTCGAGCCGGTGCTGGAGCTCCGCGGCCACGAGGACTACGTCCACTCAGTCGCGTTCAGTCCGGACGGCACGCAGATCGTGAGCGCCTCCGGCGACTTCACGCTCCATCTCTGGGACTCCGTCCCCGCTCGCTCGAGACGCGCGGAGGCGCGCGCCGCGCGCGCGCTCCGCGACGAGGTCCGCCCGATGGTCGAGGGGCTACTCGACGAGACGAAAGACCCCGTGATCGTTGCGGAGCGCCTGAGGAGCGACCCGACGCTCGACCCGAGCCGCCGCGCCAGCGCGCTCCGCGTCCTCCTCGCCCTCGATCCGCTGTCCGGCGAGGGCGACGAGGCAACAGCCGCCGCGGACGGGCGCTGAGCGCGGCCGTCGGCGGCGGCGGGCCGCGATCGGACTACGACTGCTTCTTCGTGTGGACGAGTTCCATCATCTGGAACTCTTTTCCGTCCGCGTCGGGTGCGTACATGAGGACAACGTACTTCGTCGGGCTCTCGATCTTGTAGACGGACTTCATGTAGGTCGGCTGGTTCGTCATCGGATCGACGAAGTCGCCCCGGAACGTCATCGACTTGCAGCCGGCGTCGCACGCGCCTTCGCTGGTCATGATCATCGTCCCCATGTTGTCCATCCAGACGGAGACGAGCTTCCCCTTCTGGTTGTCGAAGCCCATGAAGCCCAGGCCTTCGAAGTTCGTGGGCATGCCGAGCATCGGCTCGCCCTCGAAGTGCTGGAAGAGGAAGCGGCCGCCGAGCATCATCTCGGCCTCGCTCTCGCTCTTGTGCTCCTCCCACGGCTGGTCGGGGGTCATCCGGAACTTTCCGGCGATGGTCCAGTTCCCCGCGAGCGCCGCGAGGTGCTGATGGTGCGGTCCCGGCGCCGCGAGCTTCGTGAACGTCTCCATCATCTTCGCCATCTCCTCCGCGCTCGGCTGGCCGGCGCCGCCGCCGTGCGGCGCGTCGGTCTTCTTCTCCTGAGCGAGGACGGACGCCGCTGCGATGATGAGTGACGCCGCGAACGCGGCGATGCGAGTGGAGCTTTTCATGACACGCTGTCTCCTGGGTATCGTTGGCCGAGTCGTTTCTTGGGAGAGAGAAGCTAACCCGCGCGCCCCGCCGCCGCCAGGGGGGTGGGTCAGCGCTCGGCGACCCACCAGCGGAAGAGGCGGATCTCGCCGTCCGGCGCGACCCCGACTTCCGCGCGCACGGTGCGCCCGGCGCGCTCAGCCCGCGCGCACGCCTCGAAGGCCCACCACATCTCGCACCAGACGGCGTCGCCGCCGTGCGGGAAGCCACCGCAGGAACGCCTGTAGGGACCGAGACAGAGGAAACACTCCTCCTGGGCCGGCTCGACCTCGAATTCCTCGAGCGACGCATCGTGAAACGCCAGCGACCCGTCCTCCGGCTCGGCCGCCTCGTGGACGCGCCCGACTTCCCCGCCCCGGAGCCGCCCCGCCTCGACGTCGCGAACGAACTCGACGAGTCCGCGAAAGTACGTTTCCTGGTCGTCGTACATCGCGAGGTGGCTGCCGTTGGAACAGTGGAGATACCGCCCGTTGGGGAACTCGCTCGCCATCCACTCCATGTGTCGCGGGTCCATCGTGTCGTACCGGCCGCCGATGACGAGCGTGGGGACCGAGATCAGCCGGAGATGGCGGGAGCGGTCCCACTCCTCGAGCTTCCCTGTGATCCCCAGCTCGCTCGGCCCCTGCATCGAGACGTAGATCTCGGGGTTCAAGTGCGCGAACGCGCGGTTCACGGGGTCGGGCCACTCCTCCGCCGGCATCCGCAGCACGTGCCGCGTGTAGTGCCAGCTCATGAGCAGCTCCATGTAGCGCGGGTTCGCCGTGTCGCCCGCCGCCTCGATCCTCCGGATTTCGGCGAGCGTCTCGGGCGGCATCTCGGGGGCGAGGAACGCCTCGGCGTAGGCGTCGTACGCGGGGCAGCTCGACATCATGTTCGAGACGACGAGCCCCTTCAGGTGCTCCTGGTACTTGAGCGCGTACTCCATCGCGAGGATGCCGCCCCACGAGTGGCCGTAGAGGTAGAAGTTCTCGCGGCGGAGACCGAGCGCGAGGCGCACCTGCTCCACCTCCTCGACGAAGCGCGGGAGGTCCCAGAGGTCGGGCTCCGCGGGCCGGTCGCTGAAGCCCGAGCCGAGCTGGTCGTAGTAGTAGTACTCGATCCCGGCCGCGGGGAAGAAGCTGTCGAAGGCCTCGAGGTACTCGTGCGTCGCGCCCGGGCCGCCGTGAAGAAGCAGGACCTTCGCGGTGGGGTTGTTGCCCGTCCGCTTCGTCCAGACACGAAACGTCTGCCCCTTCGGCGTCTCGATCGGGATCATCCGCGCGCCGCCCGACAAAGCGTCGTTGCGGCCCGTGTAGTCGAGGTAGGACCCGGGGACGATCGGCCGGTGCGCGCAAGCAGGGCCGAGCACGAGCGCGGCGAGGGCGAATCCCAAACGCTTCATCGTTTCCTCCGAGCTGGAACGCGCGATATCCTCGCACGGGACGCACGCGGCCGGTTCTTGAGTCCGGTGTCGAGCTTCGAGCCCACCTCGCGCCGGACTCGCGCCGCGAGCCTCTCGCCTTCCTCGGCGAGAAACCGCCGGACGCTCGCGGGGTCGCGCTTCGCGAGCTCGCGGAGCGCCCACGAGAGCGCCTTCACGACCATGTCGTCGCGGACGGCGGCGAGACGCCGGCAGACGTCGAGCGTGCGGCGCGCGTCTCCCGTTCCCCCGCGCGACCGGCTGTTCAGCGCAACGGTCGCGACGAGCGCGAGCCGCCGACGCCAGCGGTGCCTCGAGCGCGTCCATGCGCGGACGCGGGCGCCGGTCACGAGTCCCCGGCGCCACGCCGGACCGGCAACCGTGACGCCGAAAAGGTCGATCGATCCCCAGTCCGCGAGCCCGGTCGCGAGCGACTCCACGGCGCGATCGTCGAGAAGCGCGAACGCGCCCGAATGGCCGGCCAGGAGCTCGCAGCCGACAAGTCGCTCATCCCACCCTCCCCCGCGGACGAGCCGTCGGGCCGCGGCGAGGACCGTGCGTCCCGGCTCCTCGGCGAGCGCCCGCGACCAGGCGCGGCGCACGCGGCGCGCGTCCTCCACGCCCGAGATTCGCGTCGCGCGGAGCGAGCGGCGGATCAAAGCGGCGAGCGCCGGCGCGTCCCGATTTTCTCCTTTTTTCATGAGACGAATCGGCTCTCGCGAGGGAAATAGGGGCCGCGGTCAGCGCCGCGCGAGCTCCTGGAGCAGCTCCGGCTCGACGTTCTCGACTCCCGGGATCCGCGCGAGCGCGCGCAAGCCGTTGAGCCCCTCGGCGATGCGGCCGCTCCGATGGGTGACCCACGCCGCGTGCGGCGCCGAGACGGGGACGTTCTCGACGACATACCCCGCCGCGGCGAGATCGCTCGCGCGGGACGCAGCGTCGGTTCCGGCCGTGAAGCGCACGAACGCCCGTCCGGTCGGCACCGAGGGCGGAGCGTTCTCCGCCGAGTACACCGGACCGACCGCGGGGTCTTTTGCTCGGTCGGGCCGGCCGCGGTAGATCGCGACGCGGCCGCGCGAGAGAACGAGGACGGCGCCCGGTGCCGGCTCGTCCTCGGTCCGGCCGTGAATAGCATAGAGGTCGTCGCACAGTACGAAGTCGGACTCGGGTCCCGAGCCCCCGCCGGATCGGCCGGCGATGCGGCGCGGGCAGTCGAAGAGCGGGCGGGCCGGATGATCGGGCATCGGCCGTCCATCATGACATCGTCGCAGCTCGGGGAAGACGGAAGATGCTCACGATTCGATACGGCGGAAGGCCGGGGAAGCGGCTCGCGTTCGTCGAGAACGCCGAGTACCTCGTGGTCCGGACGAAAAGGCGCTCGGCCGTGGGACAGACGCCGCTCTCGCGCTCGGCGCGATCGGCGGTGGCGGGGTTCGAGACGGTCGTCCGGTTCGCGAAGGCTGGCGTCGAGATCCTCCGCTCGCGGGCGCCGCGCGGCAGCCGAGCGCTCCGTGACCGCGCCCGCCGAGCCCTGAAGAGGGAGCCCGCGATCCGCTTCGCCGGCCGCGTCCTCGTCGACAGGGTCTCGGGCGAGCCGGTCGTCTACACGGAAAACCTCTTCGTCAAGTTCCACGACGACGTCTCCGCGGCGAAGGGCAAGAAGCTCCTCGCGCGGAACGGGCTCGAGGTGAAGCGGGCTCTCGCGTACGCGCGGAACGCGTACTTCGTCGGGGCGAAGGAGGGGACGGGACGAAAGGTCTTCGGCGTCGCGGATCGGCTCCTCGCGAGCGAGGACGTCGAGTTCTGCCATCCCGAAATCGTCCGCGAGACGAGGCGTCGCGCGGCGTTCCCCGGGCAGTGGCACCTGAGAAAGACCGTCGTCGGCGGGAAGACGATCGACCAGAGCGCGAACGTCGAGGCGGCGTGGGCGCTCTCGCGCGGAAGAGGCGTCACGATCGCGGTGATCGACGACGGCGTCGACCTCGATCACGAGGAGTTTCGCTCGCCGGGGAAGATCGTGAGCCCGCGCGACGTCACGTACGCCGACTCGGATCCGCGGCCCGGGAAAGGGGACGACCACGGGACCGCTTGCGCGGGCGTCGCGTGCGCGGACGGGCGATTCGGGGCGTCCGGCGTCGCGCCCGAGGCCCGGCTCATGCCGATCCGCCTCGTCTCGGACCTCGGGTCGCAGGCCGAGGCCGACGCATTCGAGTGGGCGGCCGACCACGGCGCGGACGTCGTCTCGTGCAGCTGGGGCCCGACCGACGGCGACTGGTGGGATCCGAGCGACCCGTATCACAAGAAGGTGGTGCCCCTCCCCGATTCGACGCGCCTCGCGATCGAGTACGCCCTGACGCGCGGACGGAACGGCCGGGGGTGCGTCATCACGTGGGCGGCGGGGAACGGGAACGAGAGCGCCGACAACGACGGCTACGCGAGCCATCCGCGCGTGATCGCGGTTTCGGCGTGCAACGACTCCGGAAAGAAAAGCGCTTACAGCGATTTCGGCAAGGCCGTCTGGTGCGCGTTCCCGAGCGACGACGGAGAGCCCGCGAAGACGCCGGGCATCTTCACGACCGACCGCTCCGGCGCTGCCGGGTACAACCCCGGCCTCCCCTCGCTCGGCGACCCGGACGGAGACTACACGAACGACTTCGGCGGCACCTCGAGCGCGTGCCCGGGCGTCGCCGGCGTGTGCGCGCTCGTCCTCGCGCGGAATCCGGACCTGCGGCACGACGAAGTGAAGGACATCGTCAGGCGCGCGTGCCGGAAGATCGACGTCACGGGCGGGAAGTACGACGCCGGGGGCCACAGCAAGTACTACGGATACGGCCGCGTCGACGCGCTCGAGGCGGTGAATCTCGCGGCGCCGCCACAGCCGGCGCCGGTCGCGGTGCGCGGCATCACGAAGGACGTGCCCGTCCGCGACTTCAAGACGGCGAGCCTCGAGGTCCCGGTCGCCGACACCGCGGAGCTTTCGAGCGTCAAGGTCGCGGTCGACGTCGAGCACACTTATATCGGCGATCTGGTCGTCACGCTGCGTCCGCCCGCGGCGACGGGCGTCGGCGCGATCGTGCTGCACGACCGGAAGGGCGGCGGCGCGAACGACATCAAGAAAACCTACGACGCCGTGAGCACGCCCGGCCTCGCCGCCCTCTCGGGCAAGAGCCCCAAAGGCACGTGGAAGCTCACCGTGAAAGACGCCGAGCGCCGGGACACCGGGACGCTGAAAAGCGTGACCCTGACCCTCTACTTATAGCCGTGCCAGGCACCGTCTACCGTCGTCTCCGTTCACGTCGTGCCGTTTCTCACGCTTTGCAGGGCGGCAGGGTCGGCGCCAAGATGGGCCGCCTTTTCGAGCGCGTCCTCGGCGACCTCCCGGCGCCCGAGCGCGAGGAGAAGCGCCGCCGCGCGCAGCCACGCCCCGGCCGCGTCGCGCCCGCACCGCGCCGCGTCCGCGAGGAGCCCGAGCGAGTGCGACGGGAACGGCGCCCGCCCGATGCGGCCGAGCGGCTCCGTGAACACGTTGAACGAGTCCGGCGCCTCCGCGCGCGCCGCCGCGGCGGCCTGCCGAGCCTCGGTCGCCCGCCCGGCGACGTGCAGCGACTCGGCGAGCGCCGAGCGGTACGTCCGCCGCCCCGACCCCGAGAGCCCGCGCGGCGGCACGGGACCGTTCGCGACCCGGATCGCCGAAGAGAAGGCGTCCACCGCCGCCGCGTGCCGCCCCGCCCCCTGGAGGACGAGCCCGCGCGCGAACCGAAGATCCGCTCCGTCGCCCAAGTCCTTCGCCGCCGCCGCGATCATCGCGAGCGCCTCGTCATGCCGGCGCTCCGCGGCCACGGAGAGCGCACGCAGCGCCTCGACCTCGGACGCGAACGGCAGTCGCCGGCGCTCCGGCGCCGGCAGGACGCGCAAGAGATCGGAGGCCCGCACGATGGCCGGACCGAACGCGGCCGGATCCTGCCCGCCGACCGCGATGCGGTACCAGGCGCCCGCGTCGTCCTGCCCGAGGGCCTGCGGTTCCATGATGTGCCGGAGGGAGAATCGGCGCCGAGGCGCGCGTTTCCTCCCCGTCTCAGCTCCTGTTGAGGAAGATCGTCACGCCCCCGCCCTCGTCCACCGTGAGGAGGTCCGGCGCGCCGTTCTGGTCGAAGTCGCCGACGAGAATCTCGACGGGAGCCTTGCCCGTGAGCTGATGGCACACGAACCCGAGCACTCCGGTCGAGTCCCCGTTGAAGAGCGTCAGGTTGCCGGCCTCGCGGTTCGCCACCGCGAAATCGAGGTTTCCGTCGCGGTTCGTGTCGATCGCGACGACGCCGAACGGGTACTCGCCCGTGACGTAGGCGCGCCCGGGCTGGAAGTTGAGGAGCCCCGAGGCCACGTAGGTCGTCACGTAGTTGTCGAAACCGATGCGCCCCACCGTGACGAGGTCCGGCCGTCCGTCGCGCGTCACGTCGACGAGCGCGAACCGGAACGGCGGAGGCTCGACCGCGAGCGTGCGGACGAGAATGAGATCGCCCTGCCCCGTCCCGAAGTAGAACGAGAATCGTCCCGTGAGGAAGCTCCGCTCCCCCACGACCGCGTCGAGCGCGCCGTCGCCGTCGAGGTCCGACAAGGCGATGTCGAGAGGCACGCCGTCGGCGCTCGCGAGAGTCCGGTCCTGGTCGAACGAGCCCGTGCCGGTCGCGAACGCGAGTCCGAGGTCGTTCGACGCCTGAAGCGTCGCCAGCACGTCCGGCAGCCCGTCGGAATCGAGATCGCCGAGACGGAAAGAGAACGGAGCGAAACCGACCGTGCTCTCGACGGGCCCGCTCGAACCTCCGGCTCCATCGCCGAGCCAGGCGAGAAAGCGCGCGCCGGCGGGGTCGGCGACCACGATGTCCAGGTCGCCGTCGCCATCGAGATCGGCGCACGCCACGTCCGACGGATCTCCGCCGGCCGGAAGGAGCGTTCCGGGCTCGACGAAGCCGCCGGTCCCATTCCCCCGGAAGACGCCGACGTTCGCGGACGAGCGCGCGAGCAGGACGAGGTCCTCGATCCCGTCTCGATCGACGTCCGCGAGCGCGGCCCCGGAGGGCCCCGCCAGCGCCGACTGATCCGCAGGGAACGCCGCCTTGTCCATGAATCGCCCGCTCTCCTCCCCGAGGAGAACGCTCACCGTGTTCGCGAACGTGTTGACGGTCACGAGATCAGGGACGCCATCCCCCGTGAGGTCGCCGAACACGGCGCCCTTCGGCTCGTGGTCGACGTCGTGCCGCACGGGCGGAGAGAACCCGCTGTCCGGCGAGCCGTACCAGAGGACGATCCGGTCCTCGCGCCGCACGGTCGAAAAGAGGTCCAGGATCCCGTCCCCGTCCGCGTCGGCGAAGCCCGCGTCCGTCGGCTCCCGCCCCGCGGCGAGCCGGACCTCGGGATCGAACGCGCCGCCGCCCGCCCCGCGGAAGAAGCTCACGTCGTCGCTGTCGGAGTTCGCGACCGCCAGGTCCACGAGGCCGTCGCCGTCGGCGTCGGCGGCGTCGATCGCCGAGCATCCCGATCCGGCCGAGAGCGCGTTGTCGGCGAGGACGAACGCGCGCCCGCCGCCGCTGACGAGAAAGCTCACCGTGCCCAGCCGGTGGTCGTTCGCCGTCGCCACGTCGAGGTCGCCGTCCCCGTCCACGTCGGCGATCACGACGTCGATCGGCGTCCGCGCGACGAGGGGAGACGTCCACGCCGCGGGAAATCCCCCTGCGCCGTCGCCGAAGAGGAGCGTCACGTTCTTGTCGTCGCGGCTTCCGGCTGCGACGTCGAGGTTTCCGTCCCCGTCGAGGTCGCCGACGTCGAGCCCTTCGGGCCAATCGCCCACCGAATGGAGCGCCGGCCCGTCGAACGTGAGGTCGCCCCGCCCGAGGAAGATCGCGACCGAGTCGTCGAACGTCCCGGTCGTCGCCATGTCGGGGATTCCGTCGCCGTTAAAGTCGGCGATCCGGATTCGCGACGGGCCGGCGTTCGACGGCGCGAACCGGCCGGGGTCGAAGTCGCCGTTGCCGCGGCCGCGGAGGATCGTGACCTCGTCGTCGTCGAGGCTCGTGACCGCGAGATCGAGGACGCCGTCGCGGTCGAAGTCTCCCGTCGCGACGCCGTACGGAATGTTCCCCGTGTAATGGACGAGGCTCGCGCGATAGGACGGAAAGCGCGGCACGTAGCGGAAGAGCCCCGTGCTCGAGACCGTGCCGTTCGAGTTCGACACGGTGACGTCCGCGCCGCCCGCGAGGCCGCGCGGCACGCGCGCCGTGAGCGAGCTGCCGCTCGTGACGGTGACGTCGGCCGCGGCGCTCCCGCCGATCGTGACCGCCGTGTCGCCGCTCGAGGTGAAACCGCCGCCCCGGAGGACGATCGTGTACCCGCCCTGCGTCCCTCCCTCGGCGGGCACCGCCGTCGAGAGAAAAGGTCCGGCGCCGCGTCCCCCGACGACGCCGCCGGCCTCCGCGAGCGCGGGATCGATCGCGCAACCGCCGCGGCTCCGGACGCCGAAGGCTCGCACGCGGAAGTCCGACCCGACGGGCAGGTGCACGTCCCCCACCAGCGTGAAGGTCGCCTCTCCCGTCGCCGCGTCGAACGAGGAAACGCTCTCGGCGAGGTCGAGGGAATCGCCGATCGGGCACTCGATCTCGTAGCTCGCCGCGTCGGTGGCGCTCGAGGGTTCCACGGACCCCGTGAAGCGGACGACGAAGACGTCGTCCCCGTCGCCCGGCCCCGCCACGGCGTCGGCGCCGGCGACCTCGACCGGGAGGGACGTTCCCGTGCCGCCGTTCCCGTCGTCCCGGCACCCAGCCAGGGCGGCGCCGGCAAAACAAAACAGAGGAAGGAAGACGGTGCGCTTCGTCGCGGACATGGCCGATCCTCGCGCGAAAGAAGAGGGGGTGGGAGCCCGGGATCCGGCCGCGGCCGGGGACGGCCCGATCGAGGCCGGCTCCCATCCCTGAAACGCGGCAACGCTCCATATCCCATCGGCTTCCGAGCGCTCCGGGGTTGAGCGGACGCTTGACAGCAAGACCGCGGCGCCTCTACGATGAGGCCCCCAAAGGGGATCCGCTCGATCGAGACGATTTGACCGACTCCACCTGAATGAGAAGATTCCATTCCCACGCCGTGGCGGCGGCCGCGCTCGCCGCCCTCGCTGCGGCCGGCGGAACCGCTCAGGCCCACCAGATCATCCTCCCGGACGGCTTCGAGAACCGGGGGGTCCTCGAAGGCCTCGGCAATCCGGTCGATCTCGCATTCCTTCCGAGCGGCCGCGCGCTCGTCGCCCTGAAGCACGGCCGCATCCACTTGATCGCGAGCCGGGTCCTCGTCTCGCCGCCCATCCTGACGCTTCCGGTCAACGGCGAGCTCGACCGGGGGCTCCAGTCGATCGTCGTCGACCCGGACTATCCGGCGAAGCCCTACCTATATGCTTTGTACACGCTGGGCGGCGCCCTCCCGGTCAATCGCGTCTCGCGCTTCCGCCTGACGGACAACCCCGGCGCGGCCGGCGTCACGCTGACGAACGAGCTCGTCCTCGTCGACGGCCTCGACTCGACGGGGAAGATCCACTCGGGCGGCGGGCTCGTCGTCGGACCGGACGGCTACCTCTACGTCGCGACCGGCGACGGCGGCTTCGGGAGCGATCTCAGCCAGGACACGATGGCGCTCGAGGGGAAGATCCTCCGATTGACTCGCCGCGGCGATCCGGCCCCCGGCAACCCGTTCGCCGGCACGCCCGGATACCGGCCCGAGATCTACTGCGTCGGCCTCCGGAACCCTTTCCGCATGGCGCTCCGGCCCCAGTCGTCGGAGATCTTCGTGAACGACGTGGGCTACGTGAGCTGGGAGGAGATCAACCGCGTCGCGCCCGGCGCGAACTTCGGCTGGCCGCTCGAGGAAGGGCCGGCGTCGACGTTCGACTCGCCCGTTCACGCGTACCCGCACGACACGGGCAGCGCGGCGGTGACGGGCGGCACGTTCTACGTCGGATCGGAGTTCCCGGTCGAGTTCCAGCGCAACTACTTCTTCGCCGACTACTCGCGCGGGACGCTCAACCGCATGGTGCTCGACGACGGCACCGGCGCCGTCGCGTCCGTGGAGGAGTTCGGGAGCGGCTACGAGGGACCCGTCGCGCTCCGCGTCGGCCCCGACGACGCTCTCTACGTCGTGTCCGTCACGAGCGGCGAGATCGACAAGATCATCTACGTCGGCGACGCCAACCGCCCGCCGCGGGCGAAGCTCGTGGCCGAGCCCACGTCGGGAATCGCGCCCATCAGCGTGCTCTTCGTCGCCGACGACGCCTACGATCCGGACGCGGATCCCATCTCGTACACGTGGCGCTTCGACGACGGAACGAGCTACACCACGTCCGAGCCGCAAATCCTCCGGTTCCTCGGAGAGCGCCGGATCTACCGCGTCGATCTGACGCTCGACGACGGGCAAGGCGGCGTCACGCGGCCCAACCCGCTCCTCTTCGACGCGAACAACTCTCCGCCGTCGGTCTCGATCGAAGCGCCCGTCGCGGAGTCCTCGTACAGCGCCGGAGAGGAGATCGCGATCTCGGGTTCCGCGAGCGACCCCGAGGAAGGGCCGCTCGGGGCGAACGCGCTGTCGTGGAAGATCGTCTTCCACCACGATACGCACACGCACCCGTACCTCGGCCCGATCTCGGGCGTCGCGTCGGGATCGTTCTCGATACCGACGCGCGGCGAGGGCGCTACGAACACCGCCTACGAGATCCTCCTCACGGCGACCGATTCCCGCGGCTCGTCTCACACCGAGTCGGTCATGATCCGGCCCCGGCTCGTCGACGTGACGCTCGTCACCGACCCTCCGGGCTGCTTCATGCGGCTCGACGGCACTCCGGTCCAGACGCCCTACACGTTCACGGGCGTCGTGGGCTTCGAGCGCGAGCTGTCGGGGCTATCCCCCCACCCGCCCCGCGGCGACGAATTGACCTGGTTCTTCCTGGGCGTCGCCGGATACAACGGCCCGCGAGTCCGGATCTCGCTGCCGCCGGCGCCGACGACCTTTACCGGGCGCTACGGGTCCGTCCACCGCTACTGAGAGCGCGCGCCGGGGGCCCCTGCCTCGTCGGGGTCTGCCGCCGACCTCGAGAATGATGCGGGCCGGTCACGCGCGAGAATCCCTCGGCAATGCGCTCGACTTGTCCACTCCCGCACGGACCCTCAGCGGCGGCTCGCCTGGACGAGGAACGCGGTCGCGAACACGAGGAGCCGGCACACCACGAACGCGAGCGCGCCCGCGCGGTGCGAGCGCCGCCGCTTCCCGCCCCGGTGCAGCGCCCACCCGCACCAGATCTGGTGAACGTAAAGGGCGAGAACGAAAACGGCGAGCGTCACGTGAACGTAAAGGACCGCCGCCCCGCCCGCGACGACCGTCTTGACCGCGTTCCGGTTGAGCTCGATCGCGAGCACGAGTCCGAGGTCGACCGCGAACGCCGCGAGGATGAAGGCGACGTGCCGGCGAAACCGGTAGCGCTGGAGTATGGCGGCCGCGACGAGGACGATCGCGAGGAAGGACGCGCCGTGAAAGACCGTGTTCAAGTCGGGCATGCCGCGCGACGAGAGTACCACGCGGTCGAGGGCGCCGCGCGGCGCGGCGCGCGGCCCGAGAGCCGGCCGGCGCCCCTCTTCGGTCAGGCGGAGCCGGCCGGCCGGCCCTCGGCCCGCGTCACCTCGTCTCCGATCGCGCGGAGCGCCGAGTCGAGCGCATCGACGACGCTCCGCTCGTCGGCATCCTTCCGGCCGGGAGCCGAGAGGAACTCGACGAGGAGCGCTTCGACGGCCGATCCGATCTCGGAGACGCGCGGGAGGCCGAACTCCGCAGCGTCGCCCCGGAGCGAGCGGGCGTCGCCGCAGAGCCGGGCGAGGACGTCGCGGTCGGTCCGCCCGGACTTCATCTCATCGACGAGGCCTCGATCCTGCGCGAGGAGCGCCTTCAACTGCTCGAGGTAGAGGTTCCTCAAGCCCTCCGTCGGGTGCGGATCGCCGATGCCCATGTGCCGCCCTCCGCTCGGCTTATCGGCAGGAGCGGCCCGGGAACTTAGGCGCGGGAGTGGCGGCGGCGCTTCTTCTTCAAGGCCCGTGCAACGGGCCCGAGCGACATCGACTTCACGAGATCGTGAAGCGTGCTCGGCGGAACGCCCATCTTGTGGGCGAGAGAGCGCAACGAGCGGTGTCGCGCCTGCTTCATCTCGCGAACGAGCCGGCGCGCGAACCGCCGGTCGTACTTCGGAGGGCGTCCGGGACGCGGGGCGTCGCGCAGGCCGTCCATGCCTCGCTCGGCGAACGAGCGCCTCCACTTTCCGACCGTGACCTGCGGCAGCCCGAGCTTCTCCGCGATGTCCCGGTTCAGGAGTTCCTGCGCGCTGAGGAGGATGATCCGACAGCGGACCTTGAGGCGCGGCCGCGTTCGCGGCGAACGAATCAGCGCCTGAAGATCCCGGCGGGCCTTGACGTCCAGCGAGATGCGCGGCGCCACGCGAGGCATGTGCGCCAAATTAATCCAGGTTGCCGGAATATCACGTTCTTTTTCGCACGCGGATCGCCGATTCCCGGGGTCGCCGTCCGCCCTGTCCACTTTTCGTTGAGCGCATTGCGAGAATTTGCCGGACGGATTGTGGCTCGGCCGGGCGCGAGCCCCGTTCTTCGCCGCCATCGTGGACAGGATGGCCCCTGCCGGTTACGATCTCGCGCTTTGCATCCCGCATCGGCGCGGAGCCCGGCGAGACGGCCGCGCTCCCGCGCCTCAACCCAGAGAAACGGATTCCGGGAGACCCACCATCATGAATCGCAGCGGCTGGTTGTCCTTCGTCGCGGTCGCGGCGCTCGGCCTCGTCGCGGGGTCGTGCGACGCGGCCAGCCAGGACCAGACGGGTGAGAAGGCCAACGCCTCCGGCGGAAAGAGCACCGAAGACATGTTGGCGAAAGACAAGGCGATCGCGGCTCTCGACGAGTTCATCAAGTCCCAGAACATCGACAAGTCGAAGAGCGGCTGGAAAACGAGCCTCAAGATCCCGCCGAAGCTCGAGTTCGACCCGGACAGGAAGTACTTCGTGGACATCGAGACGAACAAGGGCCCGATTCGGATCCAGTTCATGCCCGACGTCGCGCCGATGCACGTGTCGAGCTTCCTCTATCTCACGCGCCTCGGCTTCTACGACGGCCTCAAGTTCCACCGGGTCATCCAGGGCTTCATGGCTCAGGGCGGCGACCCCCTCGGAAGCGGCATGGGCGGCCCCGGATACAAGTACGCCGGCGAGTACGACCCGAAGGTGAGGCACGACCGGCCGTTCCTCCTGTCGATGGCGAACGCGGGCCCGGGCACGGACGGCAGCCAGTTTTTCATCACGTTCAAGGCGACGCCGCACCTCGACGGCAAGCACACGATCTTCGGCGAGGTCGTCGAGGGCCAGGAGACCGTGAAGGCGCTCGAGAAGGCGGGCTCCGCGTCGGGGCCGACGTCCGAGAAGCTCGAGATGACGAAAGTGACGATCGCCCTCGAGTAAGAGGCCGGGTTCGCGCCGGCGAGCGGGCGGGCGGCGGGGGCGTTCACTCCCCCGCCCGCTCCTTTTTCTTCCGAGGGCCGGCGCGCGAGACGTCGATTGGCAGGATCCCGAGCGGCCGCGCGGGCGAGTCGTCGCGGAGAGTGAAGTCGCCGCCTTCCGGATCCGCACAGAGCGGGTCGGCGACGAGGGAGGCTCGATCGTGCCCGCGCGCCCGCCACTCCTCGAGCGTCGCCCCGGCGAAACTCGGAGCCTGGCCGTCGGTCCGGAAGTACACGTTCCGGTCGAAGCGGACGCCTTCGTTCCCGGAGAAGTTCCCCGAGAGGAGATCCCCGGCTCGCCAGAGCACCACGTTCCCCTCGAACGTGAACGACAGATGCTCCTCCGCGCGCGACCGCGCCACCTGGGACTCGCGGCCGAAAGCGAAGACGTTGTTCCGGACGACGTTGTCGCGCCCGTAGTGCTGGTGGAAGCCGCTCGACTTCGTGCGGTGGACGAGGTTTCCCTCCGCGACGACGCCGGTCGTTCCCTCGTCGAAGTAGATCCCCCATCCCCCGTAGCCGGCCGACTCGACGTCGCGGAAGACGTTGCCGCGGATGACGGTGCCCTCGCTTGGACCGAGCGTGTAGATAGCGCCCATGTCCGAGAGCCACCCTCCGCCGATCCCGCTGACGACGTTCGACTCGATCGTGTTCCCCTTCGCGGCGCTCGCCCCGTAGCCCCAGGTCCAGCCGACCGAGATCCCCGTGTAGCGGACGTCGCGCACCTCGTTGTGGGCGATCCGGTTCCCGCCCGACTGGCCGATCCAGATCCCCACCGCGCTGTGCGCCACGAGGCCGCCCTCGGCGACGACGCAGTCCGTGACCGAATTGCCGCCGGCCCGCGAGGCCTCGCTCGCCGGGATCGCCGTCGTGCCGATCTTCACGCCGCCGCCGCCGAGGTCGCGGAGCGCGCAGCCCCGGATCGCGTTGGAGACGCATCCCTCGCCGAGAGAGATCGCGTACCCGCCGACGCCCTCGACCGTGCAGTCCTCGATCGAGCCGCCGCGCGCGAACGTCCACTCGATCGCGGCGGGGAGAGTCACCGCGGCCTGCGGCGGCCCCGCGACGTCCGGGCGGGGCCACGTCCCCGGCCCGCCGCGGAACGGCGCGTGCGCCGCATGGGCGAACGTGATCCCGCGGAAGACGATCTCTTCCGCGACCCGACCCGTCTCCCCTTCGCCCGCGACCGCCACGAGCCGCTCGAGCGCAGGCGCTTCCGCGGAGAAGCTTCCGGCGGTCTCGCCCGGAAGCGGCGCGACCACGACGCGCCCCGCCTTCGAGTCGGCGCACCACTCGCCGGGCTCCGAGAGATGCTCGAGCGCGCCCGCGACGTAGTAGCGCGCGGGCCGGCTCGAATGGTCGTCGGTGAGCCGGAAGACGGAGCGCTTCGAGAACGACGCGATCCGGTCCTTCTCGTCGATCGCCGCGAGAGGGAGGCGCGACTCGACCCAGAAGTGAAGCGCCACGATCTCGACGTCCGCGAAGTTTTGGAACGCCGCGAGGTCCCCCTCTGAAAAGCGAGCGCGCGTTTGCCCTTCGTGCCAGGGCGTCTCGGGCGAAGCGTCGGGCAGCGACTCGAAGCGGAGGAAACCCGACTTCGGGTGCCGCACGATTCCTCGGCGGCGTCCGGCCGCGAAGAGCTGCCGGCGGTCCCACGGCGCGTCGGGCGCGGGAGCCTCGAAGAAGCGCCGGCCTCTGATCGAGACCTCGCGGAAGCCCGTGACCGGAACCGCGCCGCTCACGACGGGCGTCTCGCCGGGGTAGGCCTCGAGGACGAGCCCCGAGTCGTCCGGGCCGAGGCGGAGCGTTTCGCGAAGGCGGTAAGTACCGCCGCGGAGACGGACGACGCGCGGCTCGCCGGGCGGCAGCGCCCGCGCGGCGTCCCGCGCCCGCTCGAGGGTCGCGAACGGCCCGTCGCTCCTGCCGGCGTTCGGCGCGGCGAGGAGGCCCGTCCACGCATCGTCGCCCGCGGGCGAGACGTGAAAGACCGCGCCGAAAAGCGAAAGGACGATCTCTCGGATCACGAGATCCGTCCGACGATCCGGTTCACGGCGCGGAGAAAGACCGCGACTTCGTCGAGCGTGTTGTAGTGCGCGAGCGACGCGCGCACGCTCCACTTGTCGCCCGCCTGGTGGAGCGCCTCGGGAGCGTAATGCGTGCCGCTCCGGACCGCGATGCCGTCCTCCTCCCACAGGCGCCGCTCGAGCGATTCGGGGTCGATGCCCTCGGCCGTGAACGAGACGGTCGGCT